>Ga0209491_10000008_pt1 | contig 292082 bp, 256 predicted proteins | sample BON02_FD_187213 | JGI IMG/M metagenome (GOLD analysis project Ga0209491, IMG submission 187213) | Freshwater microbial communities from Lake Bonney liftoff mats and glacier meltwater in Antarctica - BON-02 (SPAdes) (version 2) | ecosystem: Environmental > Aquatic > Freshwater > Ice > Glacier... | reverse complement strand
AGAGGGGGTCCCTCGCAGGACAAAACAGGGTTGTTGTTGTTGTTGTTGTTGTTGTTGTTGTTGTTGTTGTTGTTGTTGTTGTTGTTGTTGTTGTTGTTGTTGTTGTTGTTGTTGTTGTTGTTGTTGGGGGCGGGGGGCGCGGGGCGCGGGGCGGGTGTTATTAAACTTGTACAACCACAATGCAGGGATGCAGTTAAGCTGTCAGCTATGTGGAAATCGCTTAAAAAATGGTGGAAATACATGGGAGCCAAGCTCTCAAGCACGTTCGATGAAAAAGCTGATCCCAAGGTGCAGCTTGAACAGGCAATAACTGAGGCTCACGACCAGCACCGGCGCCTTAAGGAGCAGGCTGCAAACGTCATCGCCAATCAGAAGCAAACTGAGATGCGACTATCAAAAGTGCTTGATGACCTTGAGAAGCTCAATCGCAATGCACAACAGGCTGTGCTCATGGCAGATGAGGCATCCAAGAGCGGGGACGAGGCCAAGGCCTCGGAGTTCCTCATCGCCGCCGAAACGTTCGCCAATCAGCTGATCTCTAAAGAGTCAGAGGCGGCAACCCTAAAAGAGCTTGCGCTGCAGTCAGCCCAGGCGTCGGATCAGGCCAAAGCAGCAGTTCAACAGAACTCGCGAGTCCTTCAACAGAAGCTTGCAGAGAAGCAGAAACTGCTCTCGCAGCTTGATCAGGCAAAGATGCAGGAGCAGATGAACACTGCAATGTCTTCACTGACCGAGCAAGTGGGCGAGGATGTTCCAACGCTCGATGAGGTAAGAGAGAAGATTGAGTCCCGCTATGCCAAAGCCAAGGGGACCTCGGAGGTTCAGGGAATGTCTGTTGAGTCAAAGATGCTCGAGGTTGAACAGGCCTCGGTCAATTTTGAAGCTCAGGCCCGACTCTCTGAGATTCGTTCGCAGTTAGGAATCACCGAAACCCCAGCGGCCGAGGCGGCTCCAGAAGGAGGCCAAACTGCAACCTCAACCGGAGACTCTTCCCCAGCCTAGAACTGCGCAACTCTGGGAGCTGCAAGTCGGTTCGGCAGAAACACCACAAGACTGACGATTTACCTACGGCAAGATCACAAGATCATCGCAGTGAACAACTTCTCCTGAAGTACTCCCTAATTCGGAGGAGCGGCGCCCAGCAAGTTCCTGCACATCCTTGGCAGCCAAGCGTGAAAGCCCCTTGGCAACTACTTTGTTGGTTTCATCCACAATCTCTACTGCGTCGAATGCATCAAAATCGCCGTGTACTGCTGTTACTCCTGCCGCTAGGAGTGACGTACCACCGCGGCTCAGCGCGCTCACAGCGCCCGCATCGACAGCTATGCGACCAGAGGCTGGGAGTGCAAAGGCAATCCATAGCTTGCGTGCCGACAGTTGGTTGTCTCTAGCAAGCACTGTGGTTCCTACACCCGGAACCTGACCAACTGCATCTTTCAAGACGTCTGGCCGGGTTGCTGCTGCAATCACCGTGCGAACTCCCGACCAGCTAGCAATCTTGGCTGCAGATAACTTCGATGCCATTCCCCCGCTTCCACGCACAGTTCCCGCTCCACCGGCAAGCAGCTCGAGTTCGTGGTCAATCTCAATGATCTCTTCTATGAGCGAAGCTTCAGTAGCACTACGGGGGTCAGTATCCATCAGCCCTGGCATGTCGGTGAGTAATACCAGAAGCTCGGCACGGATGAGATGAGCAACGAGGGCAGCAATGCGGTCGTTGTCTCCAAAGCGAATTTCATCATCCGCTACGGCGTCGTTTTCGTTCACCACAGGAATCACATTGAGTTCAATGAGTCGTTCCAAGGTGCTACGCGCAAATAAGTATTGGGCCCGCACCATAAAGTCATGTGGCGCAAGAAGTACCTGACCAGCCACTAGGCCTTGACCTGCGAGCTGCTCATTCCAGGTCTGCATCAAACGAGCCTGTCCCACAGCTGACACGGCCTGCAGAGTTGTTGAGTCAGTTGGACGCGACGCATCGCTAAAGCCAAGTACTGGCAACCCAGAGGCCACAGCTCCCGAGGAGACCACGACTACCTCATGATGAGCGGCGCGCAGCGCTGCAAGCTCAATACTGAGTTTGCGAATTGACGCAGCATCAATAACCCCGGCCTTATTAGTCAGGCTCGAAGACCCGATCTTTACAACCAACCTCATGTGTCGCCCTGTCCGGGTCTGAGGTAGACGACTTCGGTTTCAGTCTGACCAGCATCAGCATCAACATCAACATCAAGTTCAGCATCAGCATCAGGTTGTGGAACTGGTTCTTTCTCTAACCAGTCGCCGGTATGTGCTTCACGGTTTCTTTGGTGGCGCGCAACAGGGGCTGCGTCATCAAAGGGTTGCACCTCGAGGGCGTCATCAGATTCATAATCAAAGCTGAACTTAGCAATGTGTACAACGTCTCCGTTGTGTGCTCCGGCCCGAGCCAATGCCCGATCAACACCTAACTTGGTGAGCCGCTCCCGGGCCACATCAAGCGCCTCGGGATTTGTCATATCGGATAGCCCCACCGCACGCGTGGCTTCACGGCCGAGCACCTCGAAGCTGCCATCATCCCTGCGAGCAATCTTGATGCCTTCGGCAACGGGTCGCAAGGTGACAAACCCTTCGGACTCAGGCTCAGCCTGCCGTGCAGTTTCTACTGCTTGGCGAAGCAGTCCCAGCAACTGCGGCACTCCCGACCCAGTGATAGCAGACACGCATAGGCCATCAAATTGCTCAGCCAGTTCGCCCTCTGCCATATCGGCGCGAGAGCCAATACGAACCCGTGGGCGATCCAACATATCTGGGCGATAACTTTCGAGCTCGGCTAACAGCACCCGCTCTTGTTCCTGCGGGGAGCGTTCAGCAAGCGGAGAAAGATCTAGCAGCAGCACCAGCGCTCTGGCCCGTTCGATGTGACGCAAAAACTGATGCCCCAACCCTCGGCCCTCTGCTGCACCTTCAATCAGACCAGGAATATCTGCAACCACCATCTCGAAGGCAACACCATTGCCCTCATTGATGCGCACCACGCCAAGGTTTGGAACCAACGTAGTAAAGGGATAGTCGGCAATCTTTGGTCTGGCAGCCGAAATCCGTGAGATGAGTGTGGACTTTCCGACATTGGGAAATCCAACAAGCGCCACGTCGGCCATGAGCTTGAGTTCAAGCCACATCCAACGCTCTTGCCCGATCTCACCCTGCTCGGCAAAACCAGGAGCGCGGCGTTTGTTCGATAGGAATTTGGCGTTACCTTTACCGCCGATACCGCCCTCTGCAGCAAGCCAGCGATCACGATCATGAACTAGGTCTGCAAGGATTTCGCCATCACGATCCTTGACTGTGGTTCCAATGGGCACATGCACAAATAAGTCGTCACCGCCGTGACCATGCTTCTTCTTGCCTGAGCCGTGCGAGCCATTTGTGGCCTTGCGGTGCGGGTGGTCTCGGAAGGACAGCAGTGAGGCAACGTTGCGGTCGGCAACAAGCCATACGTCGCCTCCCGACCCCCCATCCCCGCCATCTGGGCCACCCATTGCCACATGGGCCTCACGGCGAAAAGAGGTGCACCCAGCACCCCCGTCTCCACCCTTAACGTTCAGACCACACTCATCTACAAAGTTCGACACCTGACAAGGATACGACTACTGAGCACTACCCGAGCCACCCGGCGTTAGGACTGCGCTCTTTGGGTGTCCCAGCAGGCTTCTAAGGTAGGTACGTGAACAACTCGGCAGCGAACAAAAACTCACAGTCTGAGGATCGAACGGCAGTGTGGGCTTCCACCATGGGTGGCCACCACATCGCAGAAGCCCCCATCCGATTGGCGCACAGCGACTCCACAGCTCATATCAAAGCTGCGGGCCGCATGAACCGAGCAACTCGAGAACACCTCGAAGAGCTCACCTTGGTGAGCGGAGCAACAGCATCGACTGGCGCTGGAAAGAGAGCCACTACTGAAGAGCCAGACCCAGAGCGCACCTGCTTTGAGCGAGACCGAGACCGTATCCTTCACAGCCCCGCCTTTCGTCGACTCTCAGGTAAAACCCAAGTTTTTGTCTTCCCCGAGGATCACCAAAGAACCCGCCTGACTCATGCATTAGAGGTTGCCCAGGTGGCTGTAGCAATTTCTCGTTCTCTGGGGCTCAATCTGGCTCTCACCGAGGCCATTGCCCTTGGCCATGATTGTGGTCATGGCCCTGGTGGTCATGCCAGCGAGGACGCGTTCTCTCCCTACATTCCTGGTGGCTATGATCACGCAGTATGGGGTGCAGACGTTGTGCTGCAACCGCTTAACCTGTGTAGCGAAACCCTTGATGGCATCCGCAACCATTCTTGGTCTCGCCCTGCTCCACTCACCCCCGAGGGAGAGGTTGTATCTTGGGCAGACCGTATTGCGTATGTCTGCCATGACTTCGAAGATGCCGCCCACGTAGGCATAGTTATGCCAGAGCAGTTACCAGTTCTTGTCCGCGAGCGTTGCGGCGAACGGCGTAGCCAACAACTGAGCGCTTTTATCGCTGCTGTAGTTCAAGCTGCCCGAGAAACTGGTCAGATCGGTATGACTGATGCACTAGCCGAAGCCTTAACAGACTTTAGAAAGTTCAACTACGACTTTATCTACATGCGGCCAGAGTCACTCGCACAATCAGCGACTGTGATTCGCATACTTCAGGCACTTGTTGAACATCATGGCGCCAACCCCAGTTCCTTGCCCGGACTCCATGACCTTCAGCGCTTGCCAGAGTCTGAATCCCTCGAATCGGACTCTGCTGCGTCCCTCGCTCAGGCAGTCACGTATGTGGGCGGTATGACTGATCGCTACGCTTTCGCGCAGGCACAACAACTCTTGGACTGGAGCATCAAGGATCTTCCAGTTGGGGTTCTTTAACAGCGCTAGCAAAATGAACTAGGCATTAACTCTGCAACTAGTCTCCGGGGCATCTAAGTGCGCGCCGGGCGAGTTGTTCGAAGAGTTATTCAGCGTCGGGGAATACGTTCACAATCTTGCGATTACGACGTGATCCAAATTTGACCTTGCCGTCTGCAAGGGCGAACAGGGTGTCGTCCCCGCCGATGCCGACGTTTTCTCCGGGGTGAATCCGTGTTCCGCGCTGGCGCACGATGATGGCACCAGCGTGCACAATTCCACCGTCAAATACTTTGACGCCAAGGCGCTTACTCTCTGAATCACGGCCGTTCCTTGTAGAACCGCCACCTTTGGTCTTCGACATGAGTGCTTTCTCTTCCTAGCTTGAAGGTAGCGAATCAACTGCGAGTAAGGGGCAACCCTTAGCCTCGAGAGATTCCGGTGATCTCGATTGCCGAGTATGTCTGACGGTGACCCCACCGACGACGGTTATTAGACTTGTTCTTGTAGGTAAAGGCGTTAATCTTGGGGCCTCTTACCTCTTCTACTACACGAGCAGAGACAGTAGCTCCCTTGAGTTCTTCGGGCGTTGCGAGCACGGTGTCGCCATCTACCAACATGACAGGGCGGAGCTCAACCTCGCTCTCTGGCGCACCCAAGCGCTCAACACGCAGGCGCTGGCCCTGCTCGACACGATATTGCTTTCCACCGGACTTCACGACTGCATACATACGGATACTCACTCTAATAGAGGGGGGCTACTGATTGCACGTTGAGAAACGGACACCTACGACAAGAACTCTGAAGACAGCAATACACCGCGGCCTTCGCATGGCTCACAGATGGTGGATACTGACTCCAAAAGACCTTCACCGATGCGTTTCCTGGTCATTTCAACAAGACCAAGTTCGGAGATACTAAATACCTGAGTCCGGGTCTTATCCCTACTCAGCGCCTCACGGAATGTTCTTCCCACCTGATCTCGGTTTTCTTTGATCTCCATGTCGATGAAGTCAATGACGATGATTCCACCAATATCTCGAAGGCGAAGCTGGTGCGCAATCTCTTCTGCGGCTTCAAGGTTATTGCGAAACACGGTTTCTTCAAGATTGGATGAACCCACATTTCGGCCAGTGTTGACGTCAATTACTGTGAGCGCCTCGGTGGCTTCAATAATCAGCGAACCACCGGAGGGTAACCAGACCTTGCGATCCACGGCCTTTGCTAGCTGCTCCATCACATGGAATCGCTCGAAGATTGGCAGTGGCTCTGCGGCGTGATCGTAGAACTGCACACGTTCGGCTAGCGCCGGCGCTACCGCCTCTACGTATTCCTTTACGTCGGCATACAGTGCCTCGTCATCAATAACTACAGCCCGGTACTCGGCGCTGAACTCTTCTCGAATAAACCGCACTGCCAACTCTGGCTCTCGGTACAACAAGCCAGGACGATTCTGCTTAGCTGCGAGTTCAGAGATCCGATCCCACTGCTTCACCAAACGAGCGACATCTCGTTCGAGTTCCTCGGTGGTGACTCCCTCGGCTGCGGTGCGAACAATCACCCCGTGCTGTTTAGGCTTTACCCTGTCGAGTAGCTGTCGAAGCCGCTTGCGTTCATCGTCTGGCAATCGTTTAGAGATGCCAAATGTTGAGGAGTTTGGAACAAGCACAACGAAGCGACCGGGAAGCGATACCTCTTGTGTCAGTCGCGCACCCTTGTGCGCAATCGGGTTCTTAGTTACTTGACACACAATCAGCTGCTTAGACTTGAGGACATCCTCAATTCGTGGTGGCTCGGCTCGCTTATCGAGTTCAGATGCATCGTGAACGACATCGCTTCGGTAGAGCACTGCGTTCTTGGGAGTTGCAATATCAATAAATGCAGCCTCCATACCCGGGAGCACGTTCTCTACTTTGCCAATATAGATATTGCCGTGAATCTGTGTGGTGTCATCGGTGGGCTTTGAGACGTAATGCTCAACAAGGGAACGGCCCTCGAGAATTGCTATTTGAGTAGCTTCTTCTCGTACCTGCACATTCATCTGGAAACGCCCCACAGCGCGTCCGTTGCGACTTTTGCCGCCCCGCTGCTTGAGGGTTTTCTCGTCTAGTTGAAGGGGATCTTCGTCGAGCAGCACAGCCTCAACAGGCTTTGGACGATTGCCTTGCTTCTGACCTCCCTGACGCTGACCACCCTGCTTCTGATTGCCCTGGCGCTGACCACCCTGCTTCTGGCTAGCCTGGCGCTGACCACCTTGCTTCTGATTGCCCTGACCGCCCTGAGGCTGCGCACCCTGACGCTGACCACCCTGCTTCTGGCCAGCCTGACCGGCCGAGACCTGAGCAGCATTACCGGTAGAGGAATCGCCCGTACTGGAGTTTTCACCACCGCCGCCACCACGGCCGCGGCGTCTGCGGCGTTTACGCGCTGTTGATGCTCCATCTGCTTGGCCTGCCGAAGTAGACGAAGTAACTGCTGGGTTACCCGCTGGAGCTGGTGCCGGCCTTGAATCGCCGATTTGTGGTGGCCGCGGCGCTGCCGCCGAAACTGCCGGTGGAGGGGGTTTCAGCGGCGAAGCTGCCTTTGGTACTTCTGGTGAATTCGGTTCGGTGTCCGACATAGGACACTCCTCTCATGGCGCCATTGCGCTCACGTGTGGAGACGGCTTTCGCATGGGACTTAGGCCCAGCGGCTTGCTGTCGTTCGCTAATGTGAATGTGGTTCGGCTGCATACTTATGCAACTAGTTCTGTGTGACGGGTACGCGGTCTTGATCGACTCAAACTGATGGTTCTTGTGAGTACTTAACTGATGCGAAATAGGTACCATGTCTGGTTTCAGCAGTGCAGGCTTTGCATTACTAGATGCACCGCCACCCGATTTGCTGGGTTCAACCTTGCTGCGCAGAACTTTTATCCAGAACTCACGAGTTACTCCACAGACAAAGCGAAAGAGGGAGACAAGAAAACTCTGAGAAAAAGTAGTAATACCGACCGAATTTTGGGTGAATTCGACCTGAAGTGCGGACATGATGCCCATAGCTTACTGCCACCACAGGTGCATCAGCGTGCCAGGCTTAGCCAGAATCACGGTGAGCGCAGTTTGGGCTGACTAAACGGCGATTCGGCAGCGAATTATGCGTAGCGATGCATATGAACAGATTGCACCAGGCCTAGAGCAATACAAGAGGCGACTACTGCTGATCCTCCCTGCGAGACCAATGGCAGAGGAATTCCTGTAATTGGCATAATTCCCAGATTCATACCGATATTTTCGAAAATATGGAACAAGAACAGTGACATCACGCCAATGCAAAGCAACGTACCCATTGAGTCTGCCGCCAGTTGAGCCGCTCGCCAGATGCGCCAGATCATGAGCGCAAAAAGCGTCAGAAGTAGCCCGGATCCAACAAATCCAAACTCTTCCCCTGCAACAGTAAAAATAAAGTCCGTCTGCTGCGCTGGAACGTAGCCCAAACGTGTTGATGGACCCTTGCCAAGTCCGTAGCCAGTCAGCCCACCCGAAGAGATTGCGGTTTGGGCTTGATCAATGTTGTAGCGGGCCTGGGCCGAGACCCCATCAGGGTTAGCAAATGCAGTGAGTCGATCTTTCTGATACTGATCTAAAGCACTGCTTTGCAAAATGCCAAAGACCGCAATAACGCCGAACAGTACGAGTAGTGCCAAGTGGCGAACCCGCACTCCGCCGACTACCAGCATGCCTAGGCCAACCACTATGAACACCAGCGCAGAACCCAAGTCGGGCTGCAACATTGTGAGCCCCATTGGTACTCCAAGCAGCAGCAATGCCGAAGCAAGGCGACGAAGATCTACCCGTTCCACTGAACCCAAATAGCCAGCAACAGCGAGAACCGTGGAGAGTTTAGCAATCTCTACAGGTTGAAAGACGACTGGACCAAAGGCGTACCACCCCTTCGTACCAAATGCGCCAAGCGACCCCAAGGGCGTCAGCACACCGGCCAGCACCACCATTGAGACTCCGTAAATAATCTGCCACCAGTCAGCAATGCGGCGATAGTCAACTACCGACACTGCGGCCATTGCAGCCACGCCCAAGAGCACAAACACTCCTTGACGAAGAAGTATTCCAGTGCCGCCGGCAAACCTTCGTGTGGCGCTATAAACCAAAACCAGTCCGAAGGCCAAGATAAGGCCAGTGACGACTAGCAGCAGAATGTCAACGTGCTTCCATCCCGAAGAAACGTCACGGCCGCGAAACCCGGTACTACTTGTTCTGTCAGCACCTATCTGTTGCATCAGTCTGGTGCGCCCGAGGTGACATCGTTTCCACTATCCGCGGCTGCCTGCGTTGCCGCAGCAGTACAGCCGGCCTGATCGGCAAGCGGGCAAGCAGGTACCAGACTGCCAAACGAGAGCGGGGCCATAATCCTAAAAGCTAAGGGTGCTGCTACTGCCCCGCCGAAACCCGACTCGGGAATGACTACCGAAATTACATACTGAGCGGGAACTCCTGTTCCTGCGGGCCCCCATGCCACAAACAGAGAGGTATCAGCTTTCTTCGATACTTGAGCCGTTCCAGTTTTGCCAGCCATAGGCCAAGAGGTCTTAGATGCCTGCCACGGAGCAGCCGCCGTGCCAAATGCACTCTGAGTCACACCAAGCAGACCGTCGTAAATCTTGGCGTAGGCATCAGGTGAAATATCGATGGTGCCCTCAATCACAGGCTCAACTTGCCTGATGAGATCGTAGTTAGCAGGATCATCGGCCTGCAGAGTCATATCTTTGGGCCGAGTTACCTTCGACACGATCTGAGGTTGATACCGGGTGCCCCCGTTTGCAAACGTGGCGTAGCTGTTTACAAGTTGAAGCGGGGTTGCAAGAACATCACCTTGGCCGATTGAAGTATTGATGTTGTCTCCCGATCTCCAGTCACCCGTAATGAACAAATCAGGCCGCGCCTCGAAGGCGGCTTTGCGGTTTGCCGGCGTGGGTAGCCGTCCAGGGTTCTCGCCAGAAAGTGGAATTCCTGTCTTTGAGCCCAAGCCAAACAGTGCAGCTTCGTCCTGGATCGGTGTTGGACCGTACTGCTCGGTGAGGTTCCAAAACTTGTCGGCAAGTTTGTAGAAATACACATCAGAGGAAACACTCAGCGCTGTAGTCATATTGACGGTTCCGTGAGGAGTGGAACCAGCGTTGCGGACCTCGCACTTCTCACCTTTGCAGTTTTCGATGGTGTAGACACCGGGGTCGTTGACTACTTCGGTTCCATTGCGAAGATAGCCAGACCTGTAGCCAGCCAACGCTGTGTACAGCTTGAAAGTGGAGCCCGGAGCGTATGTGCCTTGAAGGGCCCAGTTCACCAAGGGAAGCCCACTGTTTGGATCATTAAAGGCCTCCCACTGCTCTTGAGAGATGCCATTGACCGTGACGCTCGGGTCGTAATCGGGGTAGGAAGCCATGGCCAGGATCTGACCGTTCTGCGGGTCTTCGATAACCACCGAACCTTGCGGTGCGTTTAGGCGGTTGTTGTCTTTATCTCGTCGGCCTCGTAGGTCCTGGATCTTTGCTGCGAGCAATCTCTCGGCATGCGCTTGAAGGTCAATATCAATAGTTAGCCAAATATCGTCACCAACTACAGGAGAGTTCAAAGAGAGCACATCGACTAGGTCTCCCTTTGCATTCACCTCGATAGTTCGCTCGCCTGGAACTGCACGAAGATCACCCTCATAAGAGCGCTCAACTCCGCCCTTACCGATTGAATCACCGAGTCGGTAATCCGTGACTCGGGCGGCATTATCGCCCTTTGAGTTGTTAGGTGCAGTTGTTGTTGGGCTAGTTGATATCTGTGTTGTTGTACTCGTCGTGGTTGTTGCGGGGTTAGTTCCGGGTTGCTTTCCACCGCGCTCTACGAGTTCCTTCTCGTTGATCTCACCCACATAGCCCAGCAAATGCGCAGCAAGATTTCCGTAGGGGTAGGAACGAATAGCCTTGCGCTCAACAATGATTCCCGGGTAGCGCTCAGCGCGTTCCATCAAGTAGATCTCGACGCTCGGGTCAACGTCATCAGCAATCGGCACATATTCCTGTGGCGCATAACGAAGGTCTGCATACCTCTTCTCTACCAAACTCAATTTGGTGGGAACACCCAATTGCTGAAGCGTGTCAGCTAGAGAGACGAACACAGCAGTGCGGGCTGCCTCTGTCAACTTTCGCAAAGGTTCGCGATCGAGCGACACCACAATTGAGGTTTCACTATCAACTAAAATCTTGCCGTTTCGGTCAAGAATGCGCCCACGAGGACCCTCTTCGTGGATAACCCTCACCCGATTTGATACCGAGGCTGCTTCGAATGCCTGGCGATCGATTCCCTGCAAGAACCACAGCCTCATGAAGAGCGCCAAGAACAATGAGATTGACACAATGCCAATGGCACTCAGTCGCACGTGCGTTGAGTCAGTATCCATGACGAACTTCTAGATTGTTGTAAGGAATGTTCATGGCAACGATCAATTCAGTACGCCCGCGAGTTCAGACCAAAACCTTCGGCCCATCTGCACAATGGAAGTGCTGCTAAGCACAAGATCCCATTTGTTACTGAAACGATAGTGATGATTAGCCAGAGTTGCGGGTCCGATAATGAGTGTGCTCCCAGCAACTGACTAAGACTTGCATACATCAATACGCCAACTGCGCTACCCACAGTTGCAATCGCTATAGAGATAACGCGAGATGATCGAATAACCGAGTCTTCAAGCACCCCCGCCGCAAAGCCAACAAGCGCAAAGCAGAGTGCCGAGACCCCAAGAGTGCCGCTCAGCAAAAGATCACTCAGCATGCCTGCGAAGAACCCAACAATCGCCCCACGTGAACTTCCGCCAACGATGCCACCGCAGATAGCCATCAGCAACATGATTTCGGGATGCACACCAAGTGGGCGGAAATCTTGCAAGAAGCCAACTTGAAGCAAGTAGGCCATTACTAAGAGCAGGCTCCACCGAAGGGCCAGCGTTGACTCCGCGTTCATGACTTGACCACAGCAAACGCAGGCATCAGCTTGTTGGTACCCATTTGATGACCTGAACTACGTCAAGCCGGCCAAACTCAACCGTGTAATTCACTTGAAGCACCTGGACGCGGGCAGCCTCATCGGGAGTAATTTTATCCACAGTTCCAATCGGGATGAACAGGTCAGGGGGCATGATGGAGTTCTCAATTCCGCCTGCAAAAACACTGTCCTTGGTGCTGACCGCATCGGTCAGATCAATTCCTCGATCCACAATAAAGGTTCGCGTTGACCCGGTCCCATGGCCAACCCCTTGGTTCTGATCAGGGCCGACAGTAACCCCGACAGAAAAATCAGGATCAGTAATGAGTTGTACAACGGACCGCTTCTTAGTGACTCGTGCAATGCGGCCGACTAATCCACCCTTAGTGACGACTGGGTTACCTACCGCCAAACCAAGCTCACTACCTTTATCAATCTCGACCCTATAGTCATCAAAGTTTGATGCTGCTCCAGCAGTCACTCTGGCAACTTGGCTTTGGGTTCCGCCCAAGAAACTGATATTCAGTTGCTCTTTTAGCTTCGCTAGTTCTTCTTGAGCGTTCTTCTCCTTCATAGAGTTTGCAGTCTCTGCACCAAGCTGCTGACGGAGTTGCTCATTCTCTTGACGCAGTTTCTCGTAGCCAGTGATGCCGTTCCACGCATTGCGAAACGGCGTGGTTACCCAGCGCGAAGCACTGCGCGCCGGCACGAGTACATCACGGGAGTCATTGCGCGCAGATGACACAAATGGCACCCCGCGAGCATCAAGGGTGATGATGGTGAGGGTGAGCAAAGTTATAACCAGCAACACATAACGCGAACGTTGACGGTTCTTTCCTGGCTGTGACAGCGGGCGCACGGACTGCAGCCCGTAACTCAGTCGCGACTTGAGGAGAAGAGCACACCACGAAGGGCTTCAAACTCCTCAAGTGCCTGGCCTGCTCCGAGCGCCACTGCCTCGAGTGGTCGAGGTGCTATCTGGATTGGCATGCCAGTCTCTTGAGCCAGACGCTCGGCAAGGCCCTTGAGTAACGCTCCTCCACCAGCGAGCATGATCCCGCGCTCCATGATGTCGGCGGCAAGTTCCGGAGGGGTTTTGTCCAAGGTCACCTTGACGGCATCAACAATGCTCGACACAGGCTCTTCAATTGCCTCACGGATTTCAGTTGTCGAAGTAACAATTGTTTTTGGTAGACCAGTTACTAGGTCTCGCCCACGAATCTCTGCCTGAAGTTCTTGGCGCAAGGGCCATGCCGAACCGAGTTCCATCTTGACTACTTCGGCAGTGCGCTCGCCAAGAGCCAAGCTGTATTCCTTCTTGATGAACTGAATGATTGACTCGTCGAGTTCATCTCCCCCAACTCTCACCGACTGGCTCGTCACTACGCCGCCAAGTGAGATGACTGCAACCTCGGTGGTGCCCCCGCCGATATCAACAATCATATTTCCGGTTGGTTCTTGCACGGGAAGACCTGCACCAATGGCAGCAGCCATGGGTTCTTCAATAATGTGCGCTGGCTTGCGAGCACCTGCATATTCGGCGGCATCTTGCACTGCACGTTGCTCAACGCCAGTGACGCCGGAAGGCACGCAGATAATCATCCGAGGCTTCGAGAACCTGCTGTTATGTACGCGCTGAATGAAGTAGCGAAGCATGATTTCACAGACCTCGAAGTCTGATATCACTCCGTCTTTCAGTGGGCGAATTGCAGCAATATGTGCAGGCGTGCGCCCAATCATTCGCTTAGCTTCAGTACCCACTGCGACTGCTTTGCCATCTGCTACGCGAATCGCAACTACCGATGGCTCTGACAACACAATGCCTTCACCGCGGACGTACACCAAGGTGTTGGCGGTGCCAAGATCTACTGCCATGTCACGGCCGAGAAAGTTTGAATTCATCCGAGCCATAAGAATCCTTAAGTTAGCGCGTGCCCAATGATTAAGACAGGGGCAAAATCGGGCTATCCAGAGCCCTGACTAGGTGATGCGAACCAGCACCCAGCAAACATTGCAACACAACTGTAACAAATCAAACCTTGCCTGACCAAGCAGCAACCACAGTTAGTCTCAGGTTGGGAACCACAGGGCAATTTCGCGGGCCGCCGCCTCATGGCCATCAGACCCGTGCACCAGATTCTCATTTGTGGTGGTGGCAAAGTCGCCTCGGATGGACCCGGGCTGTGCCTCCGAAACCTGCGTCTTTCCAATAAGGGTGCGCATCAGCTGAAAGGTCTGGTCATCTGGGCCTGCAATAACAAGAGCTACAACTGGACCACGGGTCAAGAAGTCAACTAACTCACCGTAGAACGGCTTATCGGCATGCTCCTCGTAATGCGCCTCGGCCAGTTTGCGATCAGGGGTGCGAAAGTCCATTCGCAGGACCTTCAACCCCTTGCGTTCGATTCGAGAAATGATCTCTCCAACGAGTCCACGTTCAACAGCGTCGGGTTTGCACATGATAAATGTCTGATTCACGTCTCTTACGCTACGCATCAACACAACCAGAAGGCGAACTGAGGTTCTTGAGGCCGTCCCATTAGAACCTGGCGAAGCCTCCAGCAGGGCCATTTAACGCTGATCGACACTGGCCCGTGACAGCGCAATATTTTCAATGATGAGTGCTTTCGAGCGCATGTCTTTCAGTTGTGCCATAGACCCTTGCAGGTCAGTATTGCCAGGCATAACGGTGGTTAGGGTTTGATAGCTGGCTAACACATAGGTGCGATCTGCAGTAAGGAACAGCTGCTCTGGTGCTTCTGACAAGCGGGCCAGAACCCCAATTCGAGTCACCTTTCGCTGGTACAGCTCGTTGAGAGTAGCGGTGAGTTCCGCGGGCTTGGTGCACGGTGCAACAACCGGCGGTATGCGTTGCGAACAAAATCTGCGTCATCACAACTCCATGAGTTATGAAGAACTCAGGAGTTGCAGCCAATGCCCGCTGAAGGCCCGATGTATCGCCCGCAGCCACCTGTGCCGAGAACCTATCAACAAGCGATCGGCTAGGAGTCCTACATTGGGCTGCAATCGCCAGTCTTGTTAATCGGCCAGCGTCTACTCGGGTCTTCATGGCTGCAACGGCATCGCCGTTCAAGTCGAGCAGATCAACTCCGGGTAGCGCCTCTGGATCTTGGACATACACACGATTGCTAGGGGCTACGCCGGGGCTACCACCAGCCGAGACTCTCTGCAAAGTAGCTGCCGAAATGACGCTCGTTATTAACGAACTTTCCCATGTAATTGACGAGGCAGTGGGCGACTCTGGCGCAGATGTTGCGCAATAGAAGTGCAAGTAAACCGTGCCCAAGCCCTCATCAACTGGAACTGTTGGGGTGTAGATCCAACCCCCGCCAGTTTGTGCCAAGAAGTCGCCAGGTTTTCCATAATTAGCCGGACCTGTTTGCAATTTGGGATCGCCAGTACCGCTCACCCAAAGACCCCATGTTCCACTTGAGCATTTAACCCCGTAGATACCGACCACAGCGCTACGCCGAACTGCTGTTATCGACTGCGGAAGGTAAATCGCCGTACTCGTCGATCCGACTGTGATATTGCTATGTTTTATAGCTCCTAGATGGCCATCTGTGGAGGTATACGCAGCACGGAGCACTAGTCCCCCAGAAACTCCACCATCGTCATCCAGAAACACAAGTTTTCCGGTGCATGTGGATTGGCTTCGTAACTGTTTGGCCAATACACAGTCAGTCACGGTGGCTACTGCACTGGTCTTTCCCGGAGTGGTGACCGAAAACGCAAGACTCCCCTCCGGAGGATTCTTGTTGTCGCTACCAATGTCAGTGACAGTGACCACACAGCTGACTTCGACACCCGGCGTGGTCGCAGCAGGGGTGCAAACATTAGTGAGCGATACCGCTCGGCCGGCAGCGCTTGCTTCGGGCAAGTCACAAAATGACACTGATGCCAAAACCAGCAGCGAGGCTAAAAGGCCGGCTATCAGACCTTTTGTTGCCACACTGAGTGAGTATTTCGAGTTTGCCCCCACTAGATTATTCGATCTTCAATTTCTAATTTTCTCTGCAGGATCTGACAGTGAGTGGGGTGTTGTCAACAGCTTTTATCCTCGATGTCAAGACCTATTGCCGGACGACCACTCTTACTCAGTGGCAACTCCTAGAAGTCGCAGCAACCGTTGCCTGCAAAGGTGTTGGTCAGTTGGATTGGCGTAGTGCCGCTCTGGCCGGTTCTAGAAGTCGAAATGATCCCGTTACAAGGACCATGTCTTCTTCAGCCGAGATTGCTAGGGCCCGGGCCACTGCAGAACTCGGATCAGCCACCATTTCTTTGGGGATTCCAAGCTCATCGCAGGCCGCAGCAAGCACTCTGGCATCCACGCCTCGGGGCCCATCAAGGCTGCAGCAAATCACCAGATCCGGCCGAAGCTCAGAAACGGCGACAACTAAACGGTGGGCGTCTCGTCCAAATAACGCACCGAGCACCACAATACGGGTGCCGACAGGAGCAAACTCTTCTTCAATTGTCAACGCAGTTGCGCTCAAGGCATCTGGATTATGCGCCCCGTCAATCACTACAAGCGGCGCATGCTGCAGAATCTCACATCTTCCTTGAAGGTTGACCTGGGCAAAACCGGCTCGAACAACTTCGCTATCGAGTTCGCGTGCAAAAAATGACTCGACCGCCGCCACAGAAATTGCAGCATTAGAAACTTGGTGTCTGCCATGTACGGGCAGAAATACGTCGCTGTAGCCTCCGTAGACACCTCGGATATCGGCCATATGGCCGCCAATAGCTAAGCGGTCGTCCTGAACCTCAAAATCAATTCCAGATCGCAGCAATCTGGCTGGTCCTTCAGCAGCAAAAACCGCAACTAGCTCTTCAGGGATTTCGCCCAGCACTGCAGTACAATCAGGTGTGAGGATTCCTGCTTTTTCAGTGGCCACCGCCAGTTCCCAGCCTGCAGCAAAATCAGTGTGATCACCCTGAATTGCAGTTACTACAGCAACCTCGGCATTCACCACATTTGTGGCGTCGGTCCGTCCTAGTAAACCCACCTCGATTACTGCAACGTCGACTGGTGCCTCGGCGAACCAACGAAACGCTGCAGCAGTAATCACTTCAAACCAACTTGGCTGCGAAGCTAAGAGTGGCTCAACTGCGGCGATACCGGTAAATACCTCGGCTAGCTCAGCATCCGAAATCGGTTCGCCGTCTCGAGCGATTCGTTCATGAACACGAACGATATGCGGGCTGGTATAGGTACCAACGATCAGGCCATGTGCCTGTAATAACGAAGTCACCATTGCCGCAACAGTTCCCTTGCCATTGGTACCGGTGATGTGGATAACCGGAACCTGATCCTGAGGGTCGCCAAGCAACCCCATGAGTTCTCGCATGGACTGCAGCGAAAGACCCTCGACTTGCCCCGCTGCAATCCCGCGGCTTGTGCTCTCGTGATCTAAACGGTCATCGTGCCACCGTAAGGCTTCAACAATTTCCATCAGCAGTTAGCTCTCATAATCAAATACGTAGGTTCAAGATCTGTTCAGCTCTGCATAGCTGCTCAGGATGCTGCGCGCTTTGGCCGAGCGCTACGTGGTTTGGCAGAACGTGTGATGAGCTGCGGCTCGCTCTTGCCTGCTACTACATCGGCATCAATCACTACACGCTTCACGTCTGACCGAGAGGGCAACTCGTACATCACACCAAGTAAGGTTTCTTCTAGGATTGACCGCAAACCGCGAGCTCCAGTACCACGCAAGAGCGCCAACTCGGCAACCGCAACAAGTGCCTCTTGGGTAAACTCAAGTTCTGCATCTTCTAGCTCAAAGAACTTCTGATACTGCTTGACTAATGCATTCTTTGGCTCAATCAGAATGCGAATAAGAGCGTCAAGGTCAAGACTCTCCACTACACCAATCACGGGCAGCCGGCCAACAAACTCGGGGATCAAACCGAACTTAAGCAGATCCTCTGGCAGCACCTTGGAGAACAGGTCGCTCTCTGAGCGTTCGCGGACTGACCGAATCTCGGCACCAAATCCGATGCCCTTGCGATTGCTGCGTTGCTCAATAATTTTGTCGAGACCAGCAAATGCTCCACCGCAAATAAACAAGATGTTTGTGGTATCGATCTGGATGAATTCCTGATGCGGATGCTTGCGTCCACCCTGAGGGGGAACCGAGGCTGTGGTCCCTTCTAGGATCTTGAGTAGGGCTTGCTGAACCCCTTCGCCAGAAACATCTCGGGTAATGGAAGGGTTCTCGGATTTACGAGCCACCTTGTCGATCTCATCGATGTAAATGATGCCCGTCTCGGCTTTCTTCACATCAAAATCTGCAGCTTGGATCAACTTGAGCAGGATGTTCTCAACATCTTCACCCACGTATCCAGCTTCGGTCAGCGCAGTCGCATCTGCTATCGCAAACGGAACGTTCAACATCTTGGCCAAGGTTTGGGCCAAGAAGGTCTTTCCGCAACCAGTAGGGCCAATCATCATGATGTTTGACTTAGCGAGCTCAATATCTTCAGAGCCAGGACGAGCTCCGTGCTGCACCCGCTTGTAATGATTATAGACCGCTACAGCAAGAATCTTTTTAGCTTGATCCTGGCCAATGATGAAGTCTTCGAGGAACTCAAATATTTCTATTGGCTTTGGAAGTTCATCAAGTGACAGCTCGCTGGTTTCTGCAAGTTCCTCTTCGATGATCTCATTGCATAAGTCAATGCATTCATCGCAGATGTAAACACCGGGGCCGGCAATGAGCTTTTTTACTTGCTTCTGCGATTTGCCGCAGAACGAGCATTTAAGGAGTTCTCCCCCATCACCAAACTTGGCCACTCTGAATCCTCAGTCCTCAGTCTGTGTCTGACTATCGCTGCGTTGTTGCCGAAGTAGTTGCATCTCCGGTACGACAGTCTTGCCTATCTCTCAGCTGACCACGGTGATTGGCCCAGAGTTATCTACTAGGGAACGCTCCTCGATGACTTCATCGATGATGCCGTATTCCTTTGCCTCTGCTGCTGTGAGCACATAGTCGCGATCAGTATCTTTTGCGATTTTTTCTATTGACTGACCCGTGTGACGTGACAAGACAAGCTCAAGGGTTTCCTTCAGGCGAAGAATCTCATTCGCAGCAATTTCTAAGTCTGAAACCTGCGCATAACCACTCTGTGCGTAGGGCTGATGAATCAGAACTCGAGCATTTGGAAGCGCCATACGCTTGCCAGGGGTTCCAGCTGCTAGCAGAACTGCGGCAGCAGAAGCAGCCTGCCCAAAGCAAAGGGTGGTGATTTCTGGCCGGATGTACTGCATCGTGTCGTAGATGGCCATCAGGGCGTTGATGTCTCCGCCGGGGCTGTTGATGTAAATGCTGATGTCTTTATCGGGGTTCTCTGACTCCAAGAACAGCAACTGAGCGCACACCAGATTTGCAATCGTGTCATCTATTGGGGTTCCCAGGAAGATGATATTTTCTCTGAGCAAGCGAGAAAAAAGATCTGAATAGCGCTCGCCGCGACTTGTCTGCTCGATGACATTTGGAACCATGTAGTTCTGTGGGTTCAACAATGGCTGGAGGTTTTCTTGACTCATCTGTGTGCTCCTCGACCGAGAGGGTCAGTCGTGATCGTGTTGGGAATGGTCTTCTTCAGGAAGTGCAAGCAGCTCAGCTGGCAATGCAACACCATCTGCATCGACTACTTCGCTGCGCTCAACTAGCCACTCCAGCGCTTTACGCCTTGCTAGATCAGATCGTACTGCCGAGAGCTGTCCTGCGTTGCGCAGTTCCTCACGGGCATCTTCGACAGTCATCTCAGCATCGCCGATCAATGACTCAATCTCTTGGCTCATCTCATCCTCAGAGATTTCGATCCCTTCGGCGAGCACAACTGCCCGGAGCGCTAAGTCAACCTGAACAGCCTCTACTGAGGCATCCTTAAGCTCGGCGCTAAAAGCCTCGGGGTCTCGGCCCGTGATCTGCAGGTAGTCCTCTATGCGGATTCCTCGACCCTGTAGCTGTTGGGCAAGATTTTGCAGCCGTGCTTGCATCTCTGAGCTCACCAGTGATTCTGGGGCCTCAGTATCAACAAGCTTTGCCAGTTCTTTACCAATATTTGTTCGGACTGCAATTCGGGCCTCGTCTTCACGTGCCTTTGAGAGTTCATCTTGAGTGTCTGTTCGGAGTTCTTGCACCGAGGTGTACTCGGTGGTCTCTTCGACCCACTCATCAGTGAGTTCAGGAAGCACACGCTCCTTGACGTTCTTCACGAGCAGGCGAAATTGAACTTTGTCCTCCTCGGGGTCTGGATGGTCTGCCTCAAAGTTGAGCTCGTCTCCGGCCTTTGCGCCGACAAGATGCTCATCAAACTCTGTGGCAATCATTCCCGAACCCACTAGGTACAGGTAATCCTCGACCGACAGGCCGTCTACCTCTTCGCCATCTTGATTTCCAGAAATGTCAATGGTGACGTAGTCGGTGTCTGCCGCAACGCGCTCAACCTCGGTCAACTCGCCATACTGACCACGAAGGCGGTCAATTTGCTCATCTACCTCTTCTTGGGTGGCGCTAGCCCGAGGGACCTCAATTCGCAGTCCGTCATAGCCTGCAACTTCAACCTGTGGCCGGGTCTCAACTACTGCTTCAAAGGTCACGTCACCGGACTCTTCGCCCTCTGTGATCTCTAGATCGGGGGCTGCAATGACATCTACGTCTTCTTCGATTACTGCTTGGCTATAGAACTCTGGAACGGCATGCTTGAGTGCTTCTGAGCGTGCGTATTCGCTGCCAAACTGCTTTTCGAGTATTTGACGCGGGGCCTTACCTGGACGAAACCCGGGTAGTCGAACCTCTTTCGCAATCTCGCGCCACGCGGCGGCGATTGCGGGCTCAAATTCCGCCTCATCAAACTGGACTATGACTTTGACCTTGTTGCCCTCTGCAGGCTCGATTGTTGACTTCATCAGGAAGTGGATCGTAGCGCCTCGGATGCGCTGCTCTGGCATCAGCCTCTGAGCTAGGAATCTTTGACTGCTTGTGCAGGCTGTAAGGTGACAGAACGGGACGTGGCGCAGCTTGGTAGCGCACCTGCTTTGGGAGCAGGGGGTCGAGAGTTCAAATCTCTCCGTCCCGACTCAACAGCATCACCGAATTGGCAGTGGTTTCGGGGTTTACAAACTCCTCAGAAGCTATGCAGAAGCTCTTAATTAGCGCTCCCCCACAACGCTGGGTCAGCGAGCGGCACAGCCTCCTCTGCTCATCAGAGCTTTTTCTGCACGCGATTCTCGCCTGATTCAGAGCAGAGCCCTAGGCTGAGGTACCTAGAAAAGAGGAGAGTCTGATGGCGCTCGAAACTGTCAACGTTCACGGCCATAACATTGCTTACCGCACCGGTGGCCAAGGGCCAGTGGTGTTGCTCATCCACGGAATGGCCGGCAGTTCCTCTATGTGGAAACCGATTCTTCCACTCATATCTAAAGATGTTACGTACTTGGCGCCTGACCTTCCCGGGCACGGTCGGTCAGACAAGCCGCGAGGCGACTACTCCCTTGGTGCGCAGGCCAGCATGCTGCGTGACTTGCTCAGCACCTTGGGCCACCAACGAGTCAGCGTGGTGGGCCAATCACTTGGTGGAGGCATTGCACTGCAGTTCTGCTACCAGTACCCAGAGCGGTGTGAGCGCTTGGGCTTGGTATGCGCGGGCGGTCTTGGCGAGGAAGTCATGCCGCTTCTTCGCGGGCTCACGCTGCCTGGGGTAGACCTGCTTCTTCCACTGGCCTTTCAGCCGATCTACCGAGATGTTGTGAATACAGCTGTTGGGTTTTTTGGAAAGTTTGGGTTGACTCCTGCCCCAGCGGCTTTAGAGATGTGGCGCAGCTACTGCTCGCTCATCGACCCGGATGCCAGAACAGCGTTCCTACACACACTCAAGTCGGTGGTGGACCATAAAGGCCAACGGGTAAGCGCAGCAGACAAGCTGTATCTAGCCGCCACCTTGCCCACCCTGATTGTTTGGGGAGATCAGGACCCAATCATTCCGGTCTCGCACGCCTACGACACTCACCAAGCAATCCCTGGCAGTCGCCTAGAGATCTTTGAGGGCTCGGGTCACTTCCCTCAAGATGAAGACCCCGCTCACTTTGCAGAGGTTCTGCTTGACTTCATTGCAAGCACGGAGCCCGCCACAGTGACTGACGAGGAGTGGGCTGCACAATTAGGCAGCCCACTCGCTAGTTAATTAGTCCTCTGGTTAGCCAATTGGCGCCGTGACGAGCTAGGTGAAAGATGCAGGGCTAGGTGCAACGTCAGGGACAGGGCCTAGCCCAGCAACTTTTTTTTCTGAGCATCAAACTCTTCTTGAGTCAGAATTCCCTGATCTTTTAGCTCGGCAAACTGCTTGAGCTGTGTGATGACGTCTCCCTCGGTTGCTGAGGGGGCGGCTGCAACTGGTGCTGCCGGCGCCTCTTGTGCCGGCTGCGCCTGCTGTGATTGTTCGGCCTTTTCGTTCTGGTGATTTCGAACTCCACCGGCTACTGCTGTAGCTGTTCCGGCGATGACTGCTGTACGAGCAACTGTGCCTACCAAACCTGGTCGGCCTCTTCTCATTCCTCCACGCATATTTCATACTCCTTGGGTTTCAGCTGTAGGCCGGGCCTGCAGCGGGGTTGTTGTGATGTGTTCGGTTTCGTTTACTGAACTGATTGCGACTGCGACTGCGAATATGGCTATGCCTGCGAACTCAGCTGCCTGCGAACTCAGCTGCCTGCTCTTTGAGCATCAAACTCGAGCGCCTCGACGACTAACTGATGAGGAATCCGTTCGCCCTTCAGCAAGGTGCCTCCCGACTCAAGAATTGCCTGAGCGAAATTGGCAGCCCAAAGGTCTTCCCACACAAAGAAGGCAGCCGAGGTGTTGGGTTCTAGGACTTCTGCTGCAAAGACAAGGTCTTCTTCACTGAGTAAGCCGGGGTGGCCACCTGTGAGGTGCTGGAACGGCTCTAGTTCTTCTAGGTCATCAAACTCGATCTCGATTACATCGCCATTGCCGTCTTTCAGGATAAAGACAATATCTAGCACTTTGATCAGACCAGCCTCAGCTAGGTCGACTATGGCTGGCACGATCTTCCCATTGAATTGATTGCCATCGAATCCGACGATCATGTATTCCACTGGTGCGATGGTCATTGCGAACTACCTCCGTGAGTTGGTGTTGAACGCCCGGTCGACGCCAAACGTGTGGGTAACCTACCACTGCGGCACTGCGGTTTTTGGCCGGAGTCCACGCTTGGCTGGCGCTGCTGCTACGTTCTTGCGGTCGCTAGAGCTTGAAGTTCTTGTATCTTTATCTCTGTCGGCGCTGCGGGTGTAGCTCAATGGTAGAGCCACAGGTTTCCAACCTGTTGACGAGGGTTCGATTCCCTTCACCCGCTCTCTAGGGTCAGGGCGAAATTCGGCCTATAGGCTGGGGCGAAATTCGGTACCTGTTCAATCGGCCCGCTGATAGCGATACACCAGCGTGTTCGCGTCGCCACTTGGATATGAACCCTGCAAACCGTTGCGGGCAGGTGGCATCGTTTCAACATGGCAGAGATGAAAACAGCACGACTACTCGCCGGCTACCTGCACGAGGTGGCGCTCAACACCCAAGATGCCGTCATCCTCGACACGAGTTCGCCCAGCGCAGCCGCTGAGGCATACCAGATCGCCACCACCAGCAACCGGCTCGTCAGCTGCCCGCTAGGTGAGCTGAAACTAGACAAAGCGTTCGCCCTGTCCGAACAGGTCCAAAAGGCTGTCGCTAACACGTCGCAGCGATGGGCCACGCTCGATGATCTCTCCGAACTCATCAACGGACGGGTCTTCCCTGCACCTGACTGCGACCAGCCCGCCCCGCCCCGCCAACCACCCACGAATCTTTGGCGCCGGAAACCAGCGGTTTCCGTCGATAATCGGCGCCAAAGATCGAAGGGTGTGGGGGCCTGTCAGCCACAAACGCCGGGTCCGTCTGGCAAACGGCCAGCGTGAACAAGGCAGCTACACTGGCGGTTCCACCGTGTGACAAGAACAGCCACAACCGGAGCGGCGTAGTGAACCGGATGATTGCAAGGGCTCGAGAATCTCCCACTGGGTGGCTTCTGTTTTGCATGCTTTTTGGCGGAATCGGTGCAGCAATCGGTGCTGTATTAAGTTGGTCAGCTAAATGGCCGCTGCCGCTTGCGCTCAGCATCGGCGCAGCGCTGGGAATTTTGTTAGCAACTCGGGCGCTCAAGCAAAAACCCAACGCCTTGGCCATAGCGGGTGAGCTGGTTGATTTGAGTTCTTGGAGCACCGACACCTTGATGCTGCGCCACATGAACCAAGCCGATGCAAATGCCGACGCAGTAGCGAACACCATTGACGAAGATGTGACTCAGGCTATGGGCTGGTCAGAGGCCGAAATCAAGGGAATCTGGTCGATGAGCAAAGATCCAGATCTGATGGCCGAGCGTGGCTTCATCATGATTGCCGAACCAAGCAATGTTGCGCAGCTTCTTGGAGTGTTATCGCTCACTCGCATTCCGGGGCAGCGCAACGAGGCAGGCTTAGGCCTGTGGTTGGCTGCGGCAGCACGCGGGCACGGCATTGGCCCAGACTCGATTCGACTAGCTGCGCAACTCTGCTGGCAGAGCGGAATTCAACTCATCACCCTTGGCACCACTGCTGCAAACACCTCTATGCAACGCTGCTACTTAGCCGCTGGTGCCGACCTATTTGAGACTTGCGAGAACGAACTTCCCGATGGTCGAGTTGTTGACTCCTGCTGGTATCGACTCAGCAACCCGCACCCTACTGATTAGCAGGCAGGCCAACTAACGGCCCTATTACAGAGATTGTCTGGGCGAATTTGGTGTCAATGCACGCGGCGTAGGCCCAATACCCATCTCTCCTGGGATGAATTAAGCCTGGAAACCGTGCGTAGCGAACATCTGCAGTATTGCAATCCATGACATATGAGTGCTGCATCATCCAGCGGTTGGTCTTGGCAAGCCAGGCCGGCATAGCGGGATAGCTACCAATTGGCGTAGTCAGCCAAATAACAACAGTTCAGCGGGCAGTCATTTGGGTTTCGAAGGCTGCCATTGCTGCGGTGACTGCTTGAAGGTCGAGTCGATAATCGGTCACTGTTCCTTGAGTAATCAGGTATTTCGATCCATCTAATGCTTCGGCCAGCGCTGATGCGGTGCACGCAAAACCACCCCAGGCCAGGCACGCAATGGTGACGCTGCTCATCAATAATTTTCTCATCAGTGGCCTTCCCTGCCAGTGCGAGTTGAGTTCTTTGAAGAGTGCAGCAGTTCCTCTGCAAGTCACTAGTCAGCCTTTAATCTAAGAGCCCGATAAACACTGGAACACTATGCGCGCAGACTGGATAATTTCCCGCTAAATGACTCGGGCTGCCAACAAGCGGCCAGCGATTCAAGAAACAGATGCCAGAATGTGACTATGTCGCATCTACTAGTACTCGGTGAAGGCTGGGTGGGCGCCGCAGTCGCCGGGGCGGCTGCAGATCGCTTTACTGTGAGCGTCATAGACCCGCCTTTCCACCCTGTGCTTCATCGACGCGATGGACAAGCAGTCGCCGAACTCCAACAGCTGATTACGCAGCGGCAAATCACGATGGTGATCAACTGCTGTGGCCGGCTCAGAGGCAACCAGGCTGAACTCGCCGATGCCAACACCAATTTTGTGGCCTGGCTCTGCGTGGCACTTGCTGGCACTGCTGTGCGCCTGGTGCACGTGGGTTCGGCTTCGGAGTATGGCGACCCTCTCACAGCTGATCTCGTGAGCGAAACCAACCCTCAACACGCCGTGGGCGACTATGCCTGCACGAAGGCTGCAGGAACCGAGGCCAGCTTGTTGGCAAGGGCTCAGGGCCTAGATGTCAGCGTGGCAAGAGTGTTTAACATTGTTGGCCATCCAATCCCCGAGGTGTCACCAATCCATCAATGGCTGAGTGACCTGCAAGCACTTGGAACTTCTTCTGGCAGCATCGATGTGTGGTGGCCCGAGACCACACGTGACTTTGTGATGATTGAAGATGTGGCGACGGCTCTGGTGGACCTAGCTGCAGCAGACAATCCCCCAGCACTAGTCAACCTGTGTTCTGGAATCGGTTTGGGGTTCGGCGCAATTGCCGAATCAATTGCCGCAGAGCTTGGTATTGCGGTAGCGGTGAACTCGTTGAATAAACCCGGAATTGAATCGGTGATCGGCAACCCAGAATTGTTGCAGCAGACCATTGGGTGGATACCCAAAATGTCATTGGAACTGCTCGCAAAACGCGTCACCGGCTCAGACCCAACGAGTGCATCCGGTGGCAGTTCCTCGGCCAACAGATAGGGTTGATATATGCATGCGGTAATTCTGGCGGGTGGGCGCGGAGTGCGTCTACGGCCCTACACAACAGCCTTTCCAAAACCACTCGTACCGATAGGTGATGAGTTTGCCATCATCGAAATCGTCCTTCGACAGCTGAAGGCTCATGGTTTTACCTCAGTGACTATTGCTATTGGTCACCTTGGCCAACTCATTCGGGCTTACTGCGCTGATGGTAGCCAATGGGGTCTGTCAATTGAATACTGGCCAGAGGACGTACCTCTTGGAACGATGGGCCCGGTGGTGAGCAACTTGGATTCGCTTCCCGAGCACTTCTTGGTCATGAACGGCGATGTGCTGACTGACTTGGATTACCGCGCTGTGCTGAGCGGCCACAGCCAGTCCGATGCACCCCTCACCGTTGCCGCCTACGACCGCGTCGTAAAGATTGACTTTGGAGTGCTCGGCATCGGCGGCGAAACCGACGACCGCATTGTGGAGTTTCGAGAGAAGCCAGTTGAGCATTTCTCAGTCTCGATGGGCGTCTATGCCGCATCAAGAGAAACACTGCGCAACTATCCATCGGGCCAACCGCTTGGCTTTGATGAACTTGTACTTGACCTGATGAAGGCTGGCACTCCCCCGCGGGTGCACCGCTTTGACGGTTATTGGCTCGACATTGGACGACCAGACGACTACGACCAAGCTAACGAAGATTGGGCCACGCTCCGCGACCGGCTACTTCCCCCAAGCTGAGTAGTTCACTGTGAGCGATGCTGAATCAGACTCCCAGATTGCAGAGTCTCAAATTGCAGAGTCTCAGGCGGAAGAGAACCTGAGGGCGTTGCACCTTGTGGTGTATTCGGATGCCGAAGTTCGAGGCGGAGCCGAGGTAAACCTGTCTCGGGTGCTATCGATTCTTCCCACACAGATTCGAGTCACCTTGGTGGGAGTCAACGCCCAGGTGCTGAGCTGGTTAGCCACGCACCGCCCCCACACCGACACCGTTTTGCTTGTAGGTATCCGCAATCGGACCGACCTGCGCGGCCTGGTTCAACATCGGTCCACCTTTCGTCGGCTGCGCCCCGACATTGTTCAGTTCAATCTGTCTTCGGCCTCAAGTTGTCAGTGGGCGATCCTTGCCGCAACGACAGTTCCAGGGCTTTGCCGAATCGTTATTGAGAACTCACCCATGAGCGTGTGGTCGCCTAGCTCGGCGCTCCTCAAGCGAATGACCTGCAAACATCTGAGTGCCCATATTGCTGTGGGCGACCGAACTGCGCGAATGATTGAAGAGTCCACTGGACTGCCGCCCGGGTCGATCCAGACGATTTATCACGGCGTGCCACAGGTGGACCGGGTGCCCACAGCTCGGCCGGAAGAACCCACGATGCTTACCGTGGCACGACACGATCCAGTCAAAGGCCTTGACCTGCTACTTCAAGCGTTGGCTCTGGTGCCAGAGCCCTGCAAACTGGTGCTCATTGGCGAAGGGGATCAGACTGCTGCGCTTCAGCAAATCTGCCGCGATCTTGGCCTAGCTGAACGAGTTGAATTCAGGTCTGCGCCCTGGGGTGAAGCGCGAGTAGCTGACATGATGTGGGCCTTTGACGGTCTAGTGCTGCCATCACGACTTGAGGGGTTTCCGGTCACCATTGTCGAGGCCATGCTGGCGGGCCTGCCAGTGATTGCCACCCAAGTTGGCTCTGTGGCCGAAGCCGTTGTGCCCGGCCTGACCGGATGGATTGTGCCACCAGAAAATCCGTCGGCGCTCGCAGCAGCAATGATTGAACTGCTTGCAGACCCTGCAAGATCGACCCAGATGGGGATTCGCGGACAAGAGATAGCCGAGTCGGCATTTACTATCGAAGCCACTCGAAAGTCATATGTGCAGTTGTATACAGCCCTGCTAACTAAACCCTGCTAACTAAACCCTGCTCATAAAATCCTGATGACTGGCCCCTGAACAACTGGGGCTGATCTAGATGTGATAGCCGCCGGCTTCGAGTTCTGCTAGATGAGTTTGCACCCACTCCGCAGTTCGGGTGAGCCCTTCTTCTAGTGAAATCTCGGGGGTCCAACCGCTCATTCGAGTGGCTAGGGAATGATCACACAACAGTCGTTCAACCTCTGACCCTGCAGGACGAAGGCGGTCTTCATCTGTAGTGATCTCTACTGAGAGACCTGTGATCTGACAGAGAAGTTGCACTAGGTCACCTATAGAGATTTCTCGGCCTGAGCCAATATTGGTTGCACGGCCGAGCGCCTCATCGCACTCGGCAAGCGCCAAAAATCCCGATGCGGTGTCGGTGGCATAGTTAAAATCCCTCATTGGTGAAATTGAGCCAAGGTGTAATTCGCTCACGCCTGAAAACAACTGCGCCAGGATCGTTGGAATCACTGCACGAGTTGATTGACGCGGCCCGTAAGTGTTGAAGGGGCGAACAACTGCCACGGGAAGCTCATGCGCGTGAAAATAACTCAGCGCCATCATGTCGGCACCAATCTTTGATGCCGAGTAGGGAGACTGTGGCTGCAGCGGGTGATCTTCATTGATAGGAACGATCAAGGCTGTTCCGTACACCTCAGAAGTTGAGGTATGAATCATGCGCGCACCATGGCGCCGACAGGCCTCGGCCACATGAAAGGTTCCAGTCACATTGGTCTGTACGTAGCTCTCGGCTGCGTGATAGCTGTAAGGAATTCCAATCAGCGCTGCCAAGTGGAACACCACTTCTTGACCCTCGACAGCTTCATCTACGCGACGCGCATCGCGTACGTCTCCGGGCAAAATCTTTATGGCCTCACGAACCTCGGCAGAAGCAGTGTCAAGCCAGCCCCATCGGCCAAATGAGTTGTAATACACAAGCACCGTGACCTGCGCACCCTTGCTGACGAGCAGGTCAACTAGGTGGCTTCCAATAAAGCCCTCTCCGCCTGTAACTAGTACTCGTTTACCGGTCCAAGAACCCATCTGCGCTCATTCTCCTCAGTAGCTACAACAATTTCATATGAACTATCGGGTGAAGGGTAGGCCCCTTGCTGCTCTGCCATGAACATCCCCGCTATTGACCGGCCCAGGTAGCAGGTGCTCATTCCGTTTAGACATATAGCGGTTTAGACATATAGCGGTTTAGACATATAGCGGTTTAGACATATAGCCGCACTTGTTGAGTGAGTACTCCGGCAAGCTCAGCAACTTGCTCATCAGTCACCAGTTCCTCAGCTGCGGACTCATCAGCTGCGGAGTCATTAGGATCCGTCACGGGTTCCAGTGCATGACTCAGTCCCTGAGCGGCTGCAACAAGTCGCTGCCACTGTGGTGGCTCAAAACCAAATGGCACAGCAAGCTGCTGAAGCAGCGATGTGTCTTGAACAATTGCAACTGTGGCTACTGCATCCGTTGGTCGCTTGGCTAGTTTTGATGCACTCATAAACAAACGATCAAGTAGCTGATGCACTGCTACACCGTCATCACTAGAGACCTCACCAGATTGCAGGTCGGCTTCTTCTTCAGGATCAGGAAGCAGTTCAAGCACTGCCTCAACCTCATCCTCATCTGATTCTCTCACCATTAGATCACCCTGCATATCCCACTCATAAGGAATCTGTGCTTCAGTTAGCTGATCTACGAGTTCGGTCTGAAGCGCTACTGGCCAAGAGGCAACCTCGAAGACCAGCTTGGGTGCAGCAGGGTCGAGTGCTGGCCGAGCCGAAGCAAGGACATCGTCAATGAGCGCATCAACGCTTTCCTCATCTGACTCGTGCACCGTGACGGTTGTCCCCTGCCAGGCGTGATGGATTCCTGCAGAGACTAACAAGCTACCGAGTAGCCCGCGAGACTCCCCGGCCCAGGTTGAGCATTCATATGCCACCTGGCCATCCTCAACCTGTACATCCTCGCTGGCCAGAAACTGTTCGGTTTCTTCCTCGGGGTCTACAGAATCATCGCTCGGTTCAGTCACGGCTAAATGATCGCATGCCCAGTACCTAACAAAGGCCTGAGAGTTGCAGATTTCTTCGATTCTCGCAAAGAAGTGCATACAAGTTCGGTGCAGTCGCTATCCTCCAGAGATGTCGAAACAAGCACCAGACCGAAACCTTGCGATGGAACTCGTCCGAACAACAGAAGCTGCAGCGTTAGCCGCATCAGACTGGGTTGGCCGTGGCGATAAAGAGGGCGCCGACGGTGCTGCAGTAGATGCCATGCGACTCATCATGGGAACTGTGCAGATGACGGGCACGGTGATTATTGGTGAGGGTGAAAAAGACGAAGCACCGATGCTCTATAACGGCGAGGTAGTTGGTGACGGGTCAGACCCGCAGGTAGATATTGCGGTAGACCCAGTTGAGGGAACCACGCTGACAGCTACTGGACGAGGCGGGGCGACCTCAATCATCGCAGTGTCTGAAAAAGGCTCGATGTTTGACCCGGGACCGATTGTGTATATGGAGAAAATCGCAGTGGGCCCCGAGGCTTCTGGAACCGTCGATATCCGAGCAACTGTTGCAGAAAACCTGCGGGCTGTGGCCAAGGCAAAGGGCTTAGAAGTTCGTGAGATCACCGCCATGGTGCTTGACCGTCCCCGCCACGCAGAGATTGTGGATCAGATTCGCTCGGCCGGGGCACGCATCCGCATGATTGGCGATGGTGACGCACCAGGGGCGATTGCTACGGCGATTCCAGACACCGGGGTTGACATTCTCTTTGGCATTGGTGGCACACCAGAGGGAGTGATTGCAGCCGCAGCGTTAAAATGTTTGGGTGGAGAGTTAGTAGGACGCTTATTTGCCCGCAATGACGCCGAGCGTGCCGCAGCGATTGCATTTGGACATGACCTAGACCGCGTATTGACCACAGATGACCTAGTCGCGGGGGACAATTGTTTTTTTGCTGCAACTGGCATTACTGATGGCAACCTACTTAAAGGCGTGCACTACAACCGTTTAGGAGCAACTACTCAGTCTCTGGTCATGCGCTCCCGATCAGGAACTGTCCGTTTTGTGGATGCGCAGCACCGCCACGCCAAATTTGAGAACTGATACGCAGCTAGGCGACGTTAAGCCTCAGTAGTTGTTCTAGTAACCTTTAGCGATGCCCCCAATCATTACAGTAGAGAATCTCCGCAAGTCATTTGGAGAGACTCACGCACTTGCAGGTGTTTCATTCGAAGTCGAACAAGGAACCGTACTGGGCTTACTTGGGCCAAATGGGGCTGGCAAGACCACAGTGGTTCGCATTCTTGCAACCCTGCTCCGGGCCGATGAAGGAACTGCGCAGGTTGCCGGATTTGATGTTGCTACTCACCCAAATCATGTGCGTTCGATTATTGGACTGACAGGGCAGTACGCAGCAGTAGACGAGAAGCTAACTGGCGCAGAAAACCTACAGATGGTTGGACGCCTACTCGGCATGAGTTCTGCGACAGCACGAGATCGGTCTGCTGAGCTGTTGGAACGGTTCGATCTAAGTGATGCTGGAACTCGCCAAGTTGGCACCTACTCAGGAGGAATGCGTCGCCGTGTTGACCTTGCGGTCAGCTTGGTTGGCCGGCCATCAGTGCTGTTTCTTGATGAGCCCACTACGGGCCTAGACCCCGCAAGTCGGCTCGAGTTATGGTCGATTACCCGAGAACTCGTTGCTGACGGAACAACGGTGTTACTTACGACGCAGTACCTTGACGAAGCAGATGAACTAGCCGACCGAATCGTGGTGATCGACTCTGGCAAGGTCATCGAGGAAGGGACTGCTGACGAACTGAAAGACCGCACAGGTGGACGCAGCCTTGTCATTGAGTTTGCTACGGCTGAACAGCTTTCGGCTGCAGCGCAGGTACTTGAAACGCTGACTGTGGCGGGTGCCGTGAACCGCATTGAAGCGAAGCTAATCCTGTCAGTCCCGGTCGAGCAGGACACTGCTTTAGCTGCAAGGGCAATCTCTGAAATCAGCTCTGCAGAAATCCCCATTGTGGATTTCCATCTGCATCGGCCCAGCCTGGATGACGTGTTCCTGACACTAACTGGCTACTCCCCTGCATCTGACAGCTCAGATCAGGCGGACTCCAAGCAAACAACCAAGCCATCGGCAGGAATCGCGTCATGACCACCACTCAGACAGTTACACAGGAACAACCTCTTATGAAGCGCCCAAGAGGCATGGCCGCAATATGGCATGACAGTCGCATCATTGCTTGGCGCAATTTGGTGCAGCTCCCGCGTACTCCTGGACTAGTTATATTTACGTTGATTCAGCCGGTGATGTTTGTGCTGCTGTTCACGTATGTGTTCGGCGGAGCAATCGGAAAAGCATTACCCCCTGGAACCACCTATGCCCAGTTTTTGATTCCCGGCATCATGGTGCAAACCATTGTCTTTGGTACCTCTGCCACGGCCGTAGGCCTGGCAGATGACTTACAAAAAGGGATCATCGACCGATTTAAGTCACTACCGATTTCCCGCTCGGCAGTTCTCACTGGCCGAATCATGGCTGATGCCATTCGTCTGACAGCCGTTGCCAGCGTCTTGATCATCGTCGGATATGTGGTGGGCTTCCGCTTTGAGGGAGGCCTAGGGTTTGGCTTGCTAATGGTGCTCACCGCAGTGTCATTTGGAGCAGCCATGTGCTGGGTGATGGCAAATATTGGGATGGCCGTCAAAGACGTCGAGACTGCACAGACGGCAGGGTTTGTATGGCTCTTTCCACTTACCTTTATCAGCTCGGTCTTTACGCCCGTGTACACCATGCCCGGATGGCTACAAGTTTTTGCTAGGAATAACCCAGTAACGCTTGTAGCAAACCTGCTCCGCTCATTCTCTGTGGGCCAGGTACTCCCCGGTGCTACGTGGACTTCAATGGCGCTGCCAGTGGCACTGTGGGTAATTGGTATTACTGCCGTTGCAGCACCGCTCGCAGTTCGCCGCTATCGCCGGGTCTGAATCCAGCCTTGCTAGCGCAAAGCTCGGCTGCCGCGACCAATAATCCACCTGCGCATAGAGGGTGGCAGTGGCGCTGTCGCACTCACGAGCACCCGGTACCCCAACGCTGGCACGACGCGAGCTTTGCCAGCGCTCACGCCATCAAGAGAGTCCGCTGCCACCTTGGTAGCAGTCAGCCAAGCCGCCTTGGGTACGCTTTTTTGATCCTCCCAATTTGAACGCTTCTGAAATTCGGTGGCGGTAAATCCGGGCAGCGAAGTAGTTATTGAAACTCCGGTGCCCCGCAGTTCTTCAAACAAAGAATCACCGAACGAACAAAGGAATGCCTTGGTGGCGCAATAAGTTGCGCTACCGGGCGCCGGGTAAAGCCCAGCGATCGAGCCCAGATTAAGGATCGCTCCCGAATTGCGTTGCAACATTGCTGGAAGTGCCGCAGATGTGAGCCGCATAACTGCGACCACGTTGACCTGAACTTCCTGTTCCTCACGAGCTATCGCTAGCTGAGAAAAACTTCCATTGGTTCCAAAGCCTGCGTTGTTAATCAATAGATCTATTGGCTTGTCTAGCTCGGCCAAACGCCGTTCAATTGCAGCGCGTGCCACGGGCGCACTCAGATCGGCTTCACAGACTTCAACGTCAATCCCGTGAGCGCCCTGTAGCTCTTCTGCAAGTTGGTTTAAACGATCCACCCCTCTGGCAACAAGAACCAGGTGTGACCCCTCGGCGGCCAGCAGACGTGCGAAGGCTTCGCCGATACCACTAGAAGCACCAGTAACGAGCGCCCTGTTCCATCGCCTTGCTTGAGGGCCTGCAACAGGTTGAGGAGAGGGGTTAACAACTGCATCCAAAGACATCAGGCGAGGCTACTCGGCCGACTGAATCAGAAGCCTACGGACCATACTTCGACCCACAGGTTCGAACCCCCAGCGCTGCAGAATCTGAGCTGGTTCGCTTAAAGCTGCAACGGCGACTTCAGCATTGCGGTTCGCCGCTTCGGCGCACCAGTGCATCAGCGTCTGGCGCCCTATCCCCAGCCGTCGATGTTCTGGGCAAACCACAATTTGCTGGAGTTCGGCGCTTGGCCCCGAGAGTACTCCGACTGCGGCCGCCACCGCCATGCCCGGCTGGTCGGAAAGCTCGGCTACCACCAGCATGAGTCTGTCCTGACCCCGTGACTCACTGCGGTGGTCATAGCCATATTCGGCCAACAACTGCTCAACCTGTGGCTCAACCAGACTGAGTGTGCGTAGGCGTAGCTGAATTCCGCCACGGCCCACGACAACCGGCAGATTAAATGGCTCTTGTAAGATGGGAACCCAACCTGCTGGTTTGGCCTGCGGCAAGTGCTCCAAGAGGTACAAGCAATCAACTGTCCATGGCGATAACTCTCCGCTAAGCAACATCAAAGCCGGGCCAATTAGCTCTAACGGAACGTACTCACGAAGAGTGACGTGGGGAGTAAATGGCCACGTGTCGGGCCGATAAACTGGGGGCACTAATAGCTGCTCCCGAAGCGCCAGCAGCGCTGCCAGTTGGCCTGTCACTGACAAATGCAGGGTAGGTGTGGCCGGCGCGAATGAGGCAACGGGGCCTAAACCAAGTGTAAACGGCGTGGTCTGCGCGGCAACAACTCGTAGGAGTACTTGCAGAGCAATCAGCTCATCTGCGTTCAGATTAATTGGTGAAATAAGCGTGAGATGCGCAGGCAGATCAGAAATCCGAGGGTCATCGAGTAGTGCCCTCATACCCTGCACTTGCTCAGAGATGGCAGTCGGCGGAAGCAGTGCTACTGCGACTCGCCTACGAGACATACTCAGACCCTACGCTAGGCGCAGGGTCATATCGGCAGAGGTTAGAAACTGAACTGCACAAGTTATGCGTTAGCTACCGACAGGCGAACGTTTGCCCGTAATAGTGCTGCCGCTGCTTCAGCGTCTTCTGAATCAGTCACTAGCGCAGCTTCGGCGGTGGTCTTGGCCTGTTGCGCACGACTAACTTCAATTGTCTCTGATAGCTCACACACATCAGACAAGATCGTTACTCGGGTGACCCCATCTTCAGGGGGTGAGACCTCTACAAAGCCTTGGTGAACTGCAATAACCTGCTCGCCACCTTCTTCGAGCAGCACACGCACTGGGTGCGTTGCAAGCACCCCAATAAACGGAACGTGGCCCGCCAAGAAGGCAATATCTCCGGTGGTGGTCCGGCAGATCACCATCTTGGCCTTACCTGTGTACGCAACTCGCTCGGGTGAGACGAGTTCGACCAGAAGTGACATCAGGAGTTCTTCTCGAGTTCAGCAGCCTTACGCATCGCATCATCTGCCCCACTGACGTTGAAGAATGCCTGCTCTGGAAGGTGATCAAGCTCTCCGTCAATGAGCATCTTGAAGGACTCAATGGTGTCATCAACCTCGGTGAACACGCCGGGCATACCGGTGAACACCTCAGCTACGTACATCGGCTGGGCCAAGAATTTCTGAATCTTGCGTGCGCGGTTTACTGTGATGCGGTCTTCTTCAGAGAGCTCATCGATACCAAGGATGGCAATGATGTCCTGAAGCTCCTTATAGCGCTGCAACATGACCTGTACTCGACCAGCCACCTCATAATGGGTTTTGCCCACAATCTCTGGGCGCAGAATCGTAGAGCTAGAGGTGAGGGGGTCAACTGCTGGGTAAATACCAGCCGCTGCAATGTCACGGTTGAGCTCTGTGGTTCCATCGAAGTGCGTGAAAGCCGTGAACGGTGCAGGGTCGGTGTAATCGTCAGCAGGTACATACACGGCCTGCAGCGATGTAATCGACTGACCGCCGGTGGACGTGATGCGCTCTTGTAGCTCGCCCATCTCATCGGCCAAAGTGGGCTGATAACCCACAGCTGCCGGCATACGCCCCAGCAGGGTGGATACTTCAGAACCTGCCTGAGTAAAGCGGAAGATATTGTCCACGAACAACAACACGTCCTGACGCTGAACATCACGGAAGTACTCGGCCATGGTGAGCGCAGACAGCGCCACACGTAGACGCACCCCTGGCGGCTCATCCATCTGACCAAACACCAGTGCAGCCCGGTCAAGCACCGAGATTCCGGCTTCCACATTGATCATGGTCTCGCCCATCTCAATGAACAGATCCGTGCCCTCACGGGTGCGTTCCCCCACGCCAGCAAACACTGACACGCCACCAAACTTGCTGGCAACGCGGTTAATCATCTCGGTAATCAGCACGGTCTTACCCACACCCGCACCACCGAACAAGCCAATCTTGCCGCCCTTGAGGTAAGGGGTAAGAAGGTCAATCACCTTGATGCCGGTTGGGAACATCTCGGCCTTTGGCTCAAGTGTGTCGAACGCCGGTGCTGAACGATGGATTTCCCAACGCTCAACAGCTTCGACCGAGGCCACGTCGAGTGGTTCGCCGAGCACGTTGAACACGTGACCAAGTGTTGCATCGCCAACTGGAACAGAAATGCCCGCTCCGGTGTTTCGCACTGGAGTTCCTCTTTTCAGACCATCTGTTGGCTTGAGCGAGATTGCTCGCACACGGCCGTCACCGATCTGCTGTGCCACTTCGGCAGTAACAAGCGACTCTTCACCGTGGCCGCTAATGGTGAACTGAAGTGCCGTGTTGATCTCGGGTAGCGCACCGGGCGGAAACTCGATATCTACAACCGGGCCAGCGATTGCAACAATTTTGCCTTCTTTAAGTTCGGTATCAGTGACCGTCATGAGAATCTCCTGGTCGGGTTGAGTGACAGTTCTTCGTTGGAACTGCCTGTAGTTGAACAGTTTGGATGAATAGATACGAAGTAAATAGATACTGGGTCAATAGATACTGGGTAAATAGATACGGCATGGTTAACGCTTGCGCTATATGAAGTCATGATCGCGGCGATTCGTGATGGCCATGTTGAGTGCGGCGATCAAGCACATTGGGAAATGGATCGGAGGACAGATGATCAAGCAGAAGGTCGCCAGGGGCAGATTTGTCATCAGCAAGGGCCTCGGCACCGCTGATAATCTCCATGATCTCGGTAGTGATTGCCTCTTGACGCACTTGGTTCATCTTGCGCGTGTACTTAATGATGAGGTCTTGGGCGTTGTCTGTGGCCGACTTCATGGCTCGCTGCCGAGAAGCCAACTCAGAGGCGGCCGCATCGAGCAAGGCTGCATAGATTCGGGACTCAATGTAGCGGGGCAACAAAGACTCAAGCACGGCGTTTGCTGAGGGTTCAAACTCAAACCCTGCAGTGGCGCTGGCATCTCCTGCAGCAGCAATCGTTTTTTCTGACTGCAATGGCAAGAATCGGCGAACTACTACCTCTTGAGTACCAAGGGTAACAAAGCGGGTATACGCCAAATCGATTCGATCGCAGCCGCCATTCACAAATAGGTCCGTCACACGTGCAGCAATGGCTACTGCCTCTTCATAACTCGGGCGATCAGTGAACCCACTAAATGATGCTTCGATGTCAAAGTTTCTGAAGCGGAAGTAACCCTCTGCCTTGCGACCCACGGTGACGAGCGAGTACTCCAACCCCTTGGACCGAGCATCTTGGATTTCTTGCTCGGCAGCGCGAATCACGTTGGTGTTGTAAGCGCCAGCTAACCCGCGATCCCCCGACAAGACAAGCACGCCAATCTTTTCGATCTTGTCAATCGGTCGCAACAGGGGGTGATTGGCCTCTGCACCAGCCGCCGAGAGGTCTTGGATTACCTCGGTAATTCTCTCGGAATACGGGCGTGCCTCGTTAGCTCGAACCTGCGCCTTGACTACACGAGTAGCCGCAATAAGTTCCATGGCGCGCGTAATTTTTTTGGTGTTCTGCACGCTGGCAATACGCCTGCGAAGTACTCGTTCCTGTGCACCCGGCATTGGGTCTCCCTACGTCCGCTCGTCCGAAGCTTCAGCGAAGCTCGGTGTCGGCGGAATCTGGACGAACAATCTCTTCTTCTGGCAGATGTATCGCTGCTCGCTGCAAGCTGGCTTCGGCTTCGGCGATGGTCTCGATCTCTGGGGCGGAGCCATCAGCAACTGCGACCACGAACTGCTCGGTAAAGGCCTTGATAGCTGCTTCGAAGCCTTCAACATCTGCAATATCGCCAGTGGTGCGAATACCTTCAAGAACATCGCTATGGCGAGTGCGGAACCACTCAATCAAGCTCGCCTCGTAGCCAAGCACATCGGCAATTGCAATGTTGTCAAGGTATCCGCGGGTTGCAGCAAAGAGCACCACACACTGATCTTCTACTGACATTGGCGAGTTAATGCCCTGTTTTAGCAACTCAGTAAGGCGGTAACCACGCTCAAGCTGCGCTTTAGATGCAGCATCAAGGTCTGATCCGAATGCGGCGAAAGCCTCTAGGTCTCGGAACTGCTGCAGATCAGACTTGAGCGTTCCAACAGCTTTCTTCATGGCCTTGATCTGAGCAGATGAACCCACTCGAGAAACCGAAATGCCAACATCAACTGCTGGGCGGATACCAGACTTGAACAGGTCGTCCTGCAAAAAGATCTGACCATCGGTGATTGAAATCACGTTGGTAGGAATGTAGGCCGAGACATCGCCGGCTTTGGTTTCAATAATCGGTAGAGCAGTCAGCGATCCTCCGGGCTTACCGGGCTGGTCCTTCAGGCGCGCAGCGCGCTCCAACAGCCGACTATGCAAGTAGAACACGTCACCGGGGTACGCCTCACGCCCTGGCGGACGGCGCAACAACAGCGACACCTGACGGTAAGCCTCAGCCTGCTTCGACAGGTCGTCATACACAATGAGTGCATGCTCGCCATTGTCCATCCAGTGCTGACCCATTGCGCAACCAGCGTAGGGGGCTAGGTACTTGAAGGGCGCAGGGTCAGATGCCGGAGCAACAACCACCACGGTGTAGTCAAGGGCGCCGCGCTCCTCGAGAGTTGCCACGGTCTGGGCAACTGTCGAAGCCTTGAGCCCAACTGCCACATAAATGCACTTCACTCCAAGGCCACGCTGATTAATGATCGTGTCAATAGCCACGGTGGTCTTGCCAGTCTTACGGTCGCCAATGATGAGCTCTCGCTGACCACGACCTACAGGAATAAGCGAGTCAATCGCCTTGATACCAGTCTGCATCGGCTCTTTCACTGGCTGACGGCCCATAATGCCGGGAGCCTGAATCTCCATACGGCGGGACTGCACATTGCTCAGTGGGCCCTTGCCGTCGATTGGTTCGCCAAGAGTATTGACAACTCGTCCGAGTAGGCCGTCACCAACTGGCACAGACAAGATATTGCCCGTCGCCTTGACTGACTGACCCTCTTCAATCGAGTCAACCTCGCCAAGTACCACGGCGCCGATTGATTCCTCATCCAAGTTCAACGCTAAACCCAATAAGCCCGACTCAAACTCAAGAAGTTCGTTTACCGCGGCGTCAGGCAATCCCGAAACTCGAGCGATGCCGTCTCCAACCTCGAGAACGCGACCCACCTGAGTGAGCGAAACATCGGGAGTGAAACCCTCGAGATTCTTTCGAATTGCTGCACTGATATCGGCGGTGTTAATTGTGAGTTCAGCCATGTGGGGAAGTCTCCTGCGGCGTGGTGTGAGTGCGATTTGTGGTGTAGTCGGTGAACGGATTATTCGCCGATAAGTGTTCTGTTACTGCTCTTCGTTTTCAGCAATACTTCAATGCGCTTTAGTGGAATTTTCTAGCTTTAGAACTTTAGAATGCGTCCCGAAGCTGATTGAGTCGGGTTCGGATTGAACCATCGAGAACCGAATCGCCGATCTGAGTAACAAGGCCACCCATCACCGACGGATCAACGATGTTCTTAATTGTGATGTCCATATTTGTTCGGATCTTCAGGGCGGCAGTCAGTTCGGCAAGCTGCGCATCAGTAAGCGCTACTGCTGACCGCACCTCTGCCACGGCTTGGCCGGAATTACGCGCTGTGCGCTGTACGAGTTCATCTGCGATTTTGCCCAGATCAGCAGCTCTGCCGGCACCTACGATCATCGACACAATAGCCAGTGTGGTTTGCGTGGCTTTGCCTTCGAGCAAGTCTTCAATTATCTGTTGCCGGCGTGAAACTGGAACATGCTGATCAGCTAGTGCTGATCGAAGTTCGTCACTGGATTGTAGGACTCGTCCGAGTCGAAACAACTCGTCTTCAACCTCTGCCAAATCACCCTCTGCTAGGGCAATAGCAAAGGCAGCGTCTGCGTAAGCGGTGATGCGTGTATCGCTCATCTTTTCGTTCGCTCTGCTCTCGGTAGGACTTGGGAATATTGCTAATGAAACTGTCTGAAATTGCTTGCTGGGGGTCTGCCAGTGCAAAGCCCCCTGCGCCTTTGGTACTTAGTTTTGACTTCCGACCTGATCGATATAAGCCTGAATTAACCTTTGCTGAGTCTGATCATCAAGTGAGGACTCGACTACTCGCTCAGCGGCACCAAGTGAGAGTCGAGAAAGCTCGCCTGCAAGGTCTGACTCTGTCTGCTGCCGAGTTGTCACTAAGTCTGCAGCCGAGCGCTCTGTTACCTGCTGGGCATCTCTTTCGGCTCGAATAGTGGTGTCCCTGCCAAGCTGGTCAGCATCGGCATGAGCATGCTGAATAATTTTTGCGGCTTCGGCATCTGAGTCAGCTAGTGCTGCTTTGATGCTGTCCCGATGGGCCTCTGCACTCAGGCGGGCTTGTTCAGCCTCATCAAGTGTTGCCTTGATCCCGGCAATACGACCAGAAAGGAACTTAACTGTCGGCGCCTTTGCGAACTTCACCAAAAGGAGGGCCACAACTAGGAACGACAGCGACCCCCAAATGACCTCATCTAGGTCAGAGGGAAGCCAAAAGCTATTCGGACCTTCTGAAGCCAATATGGAAAGACTGCTCAACATCATGTTCTCCAACCTGCTCAGCGAGTTCCGCTGGCTTGGTTCACGTAGTCATCAATTGCGGACTGGTTCTGCGACAGGTCAAGGTCGGCTTGCACAACCTTTGATGCGGCAGTGATAGCAATTGCAGCCACATCTCCCCTGATCAGATTCAGTGCCTCTGCGCGTGCTGTATCAAGTTCTGCCATTGCTACTTGCCGTTCGACTGTTGCGGCAGCCTCTGCCACGGCCACAGCATCTGAGCGCTGTTGCTCTGAAGCAACCCGTGCAATCTCGACTACACGGTTTGCTTCGGCGCGAGCCTCTGCAAGAGTGGCTTCATAGTCACGTCGAACCTGCTCGCCCTGAGTCTCTGCCGCTGCTGCTGCCTCTTGGTCAGCCAACACTTGTTGAGCCCGCTCTGCGCGAATCTTCAATAGCGGAGGTAAGCAGACATAACGCAGCAAAATCCAAAGGGTAAAGAAGGCAAGTGCGCCCCAGAAGATCTCACCGATCTCATCTGGGACCACTGGATTAATAACTTTTTCTGTGACTTCTGCTGCTGATGCAGCCAACAAACCAAGCATCCGGGTCTCCTCGGGTGTCCGCCAAAGACGGATTGGCTAGATGGGCGAATATGAACTGAACTTTCGGGCAAGCCCCTGGTTCAGACGAACTTCAAGAGAATGAAAACCACGAAACCGATCAAGGCAAGGGCCTCGGTGAATGCAATACCGAGGAACATGGTGGTCTGAACCTGACCGGCTGACTCAGGCTGGCGAGCCATAGCCTGAACGGCCTGACCAACAAGGTAACCAATACCAATGCCGGGGCCGATGGCTGCAAGGCCATAGGCGAAACCGGCTGATCCGGCTCCGGCGATTCCCTTTGCTTCGGCTGCGGTGTAATCAGTGGCTGCTAGGACGGTTGCTGCTGTATGGGCGAGTGCGCTCATGATGTTGTTGAACTCCTGTTCGTGGTGAGTCTGTAATGCGGGGTCTACTACTTATTTCTTACTGAACTACTGAATATCTAAATAGCTGAACTGCTGAACTACTGAATTGCGATTACTGAATTGCGATTACTGAAATACCAACTGCCCGGATTAGTGCTCCGGGTGTAACGCACCGCCGATATACACAGCAGTGAGAAGGGCAAAGATGAATGCTTGCAAGAAGGCGACCATAAACTCGAACCCAGTGAACGCCACCAGCATCGGGAAGGACAACAACTCAACTATGACTAGCGGAGTGAATCCCCACAAGGTGATGCAAAGCACCGAGAAGGTGACCAACAGAATGTGGCCGGCAAGCATGTTGGCAAACAGTCGAACGGCTAGTGAGAAGGGCCGGATCAAGAAAGTAGAAAGAAACTCAATGGGGGTTACCAGTAGGTATAAGGCTTTTGGTACCCCAGGTGGAAACAGCGCGGTCTTGAAGTAGCCAAGCCCGTTGTGCTTGACGCCGACCCCGATGAACATCACCCAAGCAGTGATTGCAAGCATGAGCGGATTTGCCATACGGGCATTGGCAGGCATATGTGAAGTTGGTATCACTTCGAAAAGGTTGCCAATCCAAATGAAGAAGACCATTGCAACCAACATGGGCAAGTAGCGCATGCCTTCGGGACCGATGGCCGGCATAATGATCTGCTTTTCAACAAAGTCGATCGACACCTCCATGACGTTCTGAAGTTTCTTCGGCACAAGGCTGGCTTTGCGACCTGCGAAGTAGAACAACAGCGCCGGGACAATCATCGCGATCATTGAGATCAACGCAATCTTGTTAAAGGCGTAGAAGGTGCCATCCCCAAGAAGTGCTGGCCACTTAACGATGTTTTCGATCGGCGGGAATTGCACGCCACCGCCCCCCTCACCTTCAGCAGCGAGCAGTGCAATATTTGTGAAATTACCTACCAAGGTCTGAAGACCGAGCATTCGAGGAAGCTCCTTCTACGGCGCGTTCCCCACCTAGTTCTTGGGTGCCGGTAAGCTGCTGATATCGCTGCTTTCCGGCGCCAAAGCGCTAGGTGAGAGGTGGGATGGGACAGAATCACTGCTCTCGGAGGAGGGCAGATAGGGGTTTGGCGTTGCCTGAGGCTTAAGACCAGGAAATGCCAGAGTGGCCGACACGTAGCGCATTTCCCAAAAGAGCAGAGCCAGATGTGTTGAGATCAGGGTGATTCCAAAGGGCAACAGTTCAATCCAAGCAGTGTTGCGCACCAGAATGACTGCCAAGAAGATCAGCCCAAGGCGGAGCAAAAATCCGAACAGCGCTGCGGCGGCCATAACAGCGGCGCTAATGCGCCCCGTCACTGCGAGCATGTAGGCCGCTAGCAGAAAGTTGACTACCACTATTGCTAGTGCGTACAAACTCGACAGCACACCATCAAGCCCCCAGAAGGCTGCTGAGACTATGACCACTATGGGAATCAGCCAAACGCTCTTACGTGCAAGATCTAGTGCAACCTGCATGGCAGGAGACGGGCCCTCGATGCGGATACTCATCGGATCAGCCATGAATAGCCCCATTTGGACTGCTCAGGTCATGCGGAGTTATTGGCTGGGCCACGGCCTGAGTTAATGAGGCAGGCATCTTTTCATCTTCGACCGGAATAGATAGTCGCTCAGCGCGAGCTTTAGTTTGCGCACGAAAGGCCTCAGATGACTCATGGCCCTTCCATGGCACCTCTGCTTGATGTTGTTCCATCTGATAGCGATAGGTGTAATAGATCTTGACCCCGGCACCGGCAAAACCAAGCACAGTGAACAGAACAAGGAAGACGGGGACAGTACCGAGGGTGCGATCGAGCCACAATCCGAGGAGCCCAAGAATAACTGGAGCAAGCGCCAACTCAAAAGAACCGTGTGAGCGATTCAACTGTCGAGTTGTCTCGTGAGTAGTGGTTGCGAGGTCAGCAGGCATAGTCAGAATTCCCTAAGAGCCAGTTTCGGTTGTTTCCCAATCGGGGAACACTCCCCAATCAAATAAACTGGCGCTTGTGAAAGCTTTCCCAATCTATTGGAGCAGATTGGTTTTGGCAAATCTGGAGCTTGCCAAACTCGACAGCCGGCAAACTCGTTCACTGAAAGGGGGGCGGGGTCGGCTGGGGAACAGCCGGCTGCTCTGCAACAAATTGAGTCGCTGCAGCATGGCTTGCGTCGTCCAAGCCTGCAGCGCGTTCAATTGCATCAACTACTCGATCGGTGTTAGCGCGGCTTTCATAAGTCATGCGAATCATCCAGAACCGCAAGTACCTAGCCAAGGAGAAACGAACAAAAAGTGCTGCCCCTGCAATGATCAGAGCTATGCCCAAGAAGGAGCCTTGGGCCATATATGCACGTTGGTCGGCTGGAGAATCTGGGAACTGCCCAACTTGGATAGCACCAAGAACTGCAAGCAGCACCCCAGCTACAAGTAGCAAGGCACCAAGCAGCAGAAGGCGCTTTTCGCCCTGGCCTGAGCTTCCCTTGAGTTTCAGTCCATCAATCTCTGATTTGAACTGGTCGATTCGGTTGTTATTTTCATTCATTGGTTACCCACCAAGATAGGCAGCGGACAGTTCTTGCTCAATCTCGTCAGGTGTTCCCACCCGACGTATTAACCCATTCACCATAATTGCCGCCACATCGGCGACACCGAGCACGGTGCGGGCAAACTGCTCTACTACCAAAATCGAGGTTCCAGACCTTGCGATCTGTCCGACGATTCCGTAGAGCTCTTCGACTACTAGGGGTGCTAATCCCATAGATAACTCATCAAGTAACAACACTGCCGGTTCGACTGCAAGCCCCCGAGCCATTGCTAACATTTGCTGCTCGCCTCCAGACAAAGTACCCGCTAATTGCGAGCGCCTTTCCTTCAGACGAGTAAAGCGCTCATAGGCTACAGCCTCTACTTGGCGCATTGATGCACCTGCATAAGTAGCCATCAATAAGTTCTCTCGCACCGTCAGGTTTGGGAAGATTCCCTTGCCCTCCGGAATGGTGGTCACCCCGCAACGAGCAAGGTCTTCGGCTTTGACTCCGGTGACGTCGCGGCCCGCAAGTAACACGGATCCAGAACTGGGCTTCATGAGCCCGCAAGCCACTTGCAAAGTTGTGCTCTTACCTGCCCCATTCGGCCCAAGCAGAGCAACAACGGTTCCAGCATGAACCTGCAGATCTACACCGTGCAGCACCTCGATAGTTCCATAAGCCGCCCGAATGTCGCGGAGTTCGAGCAACGGCTCAGTGTCGCCGCTCTGAGAGGCGGCCGAACCCATAGGGGGCTGTGTGGACGGGGCGTCACTCATGACAGTGCACCTTGGGTTGAAGGTGGTAGGTCAATGCCCGCGTACTCGTCTGCTTCTGGTGCTGGGGCAGTCCCCAAATAGGCAGAAAGTACTGCTTCATTCGAGCGCACCTCATCGGGGCGTCCCGATGCAATCAGCTGGCCGAAGTCGAGCACAGACAGCTTGGAGCACACCCGCATGACTAACGCAACATCATGCTCCACTAACAAGATTCCTAATCCGTTGGCCGCAAGTGTGATGAGTAACTCGCCAAAGATACCGGTCTCTGAATCATCAAGGCCAGATGCAGGCTCATCAAGAAGCAGAATTGACGGTCGGGCCGCAAGAGCACGGCCGAGCTCAACTAATCGGGCATGACCAGTGGGTAGTGCGCCCACCGGCTGATCTGCCAAGGGGCCCAGATCTAGGCGCTCAAGAATCATGTTGATTTCGTCTTCGGGGTTTGGGTCTCCGCCATCGGCCAGGTATTGAGGAAGCGTTGTCGACCTGCGGGACCAGCTGCGCCGGATCTCTAGTCCAACTTGGATGTTCTCTCGAACAGTCAACGAGGAAAACACTTCGAGCCGTTGAAAGGTTCTGCCAATCCCCAAGCGTGCTCGCTTATGAGTCCCAACCTTGGAGATATCTTTTCCGCCAAGGATGACACGACCAGCCGAGGGGGCAACAACACCGCAAATCGCATTGAAGGTAGTCGTCTTGCCCGCGCCATTCGGGCCAATCAACCCGCTGACCTGACCACCCTCGACCTTAAGCGAAACATCGCTCACTGCAAGGTGGCCACCAAAACGAACCGAAAGTGAATCGAGCTCTAGCAGCGTCACGAGCGCACCTCTGCTGCTCTACTAAGAGATGCAACACTCATCAAGCCAGACGAATCAGCCGCCGTCAGAACTAACAGTTCGTCATGCAGGCCAAGTGCACTTTCTGCATCTAGAGCGTCGGCTCTCGTCAGCGGATGGTCAATGCCGAACATGTCGGGGGATGGCGGTTCGAGATGTTCTGAGCCAAGCTCGTCAAGCGGATTCTCTCCGAATATACCAATTGCCGTGCGGGCAATCAGGAACAAGAAGACAAAGATTGCAACCACTCGCATACCAGTAGAAGAGGTAGCTGTATCCCAAGGAATTAGTGCTGCAGCAACAACACCTAGGGTCAGCCAAACTGCGGTTGCGATTCGTCGCCCGGGTAGTTGGCTAGGAGCAAAGAACAGTGGAAGCAGAGGCACCACACCGAAAATGAACACCATCTCTGCGGCAAAAAATGGCCAATTACCGATGCTGTCAAACCTTGCCAAAGCCCAAATAGCAGAGGCTCCAACCGCTGTAGTTATCAACGCTGGAACTGAACTGGCAACGGAGCGATAGCCAAGAGCAAGTTGTGGGGCAGCCCCATCTGGGTCACGCCCAAGGCTGACTCCCATCATGCCGGGCGAGAACACCAAAATGTCTTTGACCGACACTGCAACAAAGCCAAAGATGCCGATGGCGTTTGCGGCAAAGATGGTTGCACCAATTGGAAACGCTCCCAGCAACATGCCGCCAAAGAATGCCCCTGCTACTGATCCGATTCCACCCACAACTGCCAGCATCGTAACTGATAGCGACCCGGGTAGAGTCAGCGTGTCTGCCAAGAAGGTGCGCCCAGAGATTGCTCCAGCAGCACCGGCAATAGCAGCGGACAGGGCGAATACTCCTACCTTGGTTGAAGTCAGATTGAGCCCAAGTGTGGCGCAGGCAACGGGCGAGTCTTTCATTGCTGTCAGCCGGCGGCCCCATGCACTGCGTCGCAAAAGAACCAACAAGTTACCGATGGCAGCAAACACCACGGCGAGTAATACAAGTTGCCTGAAGTCACTGTTAATAGCTAGCGGACCGATGTTCAAACGAGGAACTTGACGATTTCCACCTGGCATAACGTCAACTTGATTGAAGAACATCGCCGAACAGAACAGTGCGAACGCGGCAGTGGCAAGGGCTAGATAGATCCCAGAGAGCCTGAGAGCTGGGAAGGCAACAATCACTCCCACCAAAGCGCACACTCCAATAGCAATGCCAACGCCGAGTAACGAGCCATTAGCTCCCCATGTAGCCATAGCTACTGCGCCTATTCCGGTGAAGGTCAGCTGTGCCAAAGAGATTTGCCCGGCGTAGCCAGTGAGCGGGACTAAAGACAGGGTGACTATTGCTAAGTAAAAGCCGGTGGTGACCAGGTTTAGATCGGTGAGTGACATCAGAGATCCAATGGCAGCTACCACCAAGATAAAGGCCGCACCACCAATAAGCGCTACCCGCTGAGCGACTGGCTTTGAGCCTGCGCTGCGGCGACTGACACCATGTGCGCGAAGGCGGTCTTGTGGCTGCAACATGATCACAACAAACAACATCACAGCCGGGATCGCATTTTTGGAACTCTGCAAACTAATCGGTCCGATCATCGCGTCCTGAGGTATGTAGCCAATTGCGTATGACTCCAAAAGCCCCAAGATTACGGCGCCCAGAAATGCCCCAGGCAAGCTACGGAGCCGACCAACCACTGCTACGGCATAGGCATTGATAAACAACAGTGTCAGCGTGGTAGCGCTCAGTGTTTGCTCCGAGGCAATGAGCACTCCAGAAAGCGCTGCCATCCCCGAGCCCAGCGCCCAAGCCATCATCGAGGTTCTTGAGGGGCGGCCGCCATTGAGTTGCAGCAAACCGCGGTCATCAACCACTGCCCTCATGGCCACCCCAAGGCGTGTCTTCTTGAAGAGAAGTCGCAGACCTATTGCAACAAGGATTGCAATAACCATGGCCATCAACCGCTGATAGTTCACCACGGTATTAAAAATTTCCACCTTGCGACCCTCAAAGAAAGAGGGAACAGGGCGGGCCACGTCGGGCTTCCAGATCACCATTGAAATGCCGATAAGAGCGATCATCAAACTGATGGTGACCACGATTTTGACCACGTCAGTCGCGCCTTCGATTCCGCGCATAATCCCGCGCTCAACGATGGCGCCGAACACTGGCCCTATAACAAAGACCACTAGCAAGAAGGCTGGAAGAGCTGGCACACCCCAACTCATATGCACTTGCCAGTACATAAAGGCCGCCATCATGGAAAAGGCCCCGTGAGCAAAATTGAAAATACCAGAGGTCGTGTACGTGACAACTAGTCCCGAGGCAGCTATCGCATAGATAGCTGCCGTCGAGAGCCCTGCAATAGTGAAGATGAGAAACTTGTCCACGGTTACTCGGCAGTCTGGTAGCGGCTAGATCAATAAATGATTACTCCTGCACAGCATCACATGCAGTACCTGAGAGATCAGGGCAATGACGAGCAGTATCTGTGGTCAAAACAGCTGACCATAGATACTGCTCAATGCGTACTTAGAGCGGAGGACGAGAAGGGTCAACATTGCCCTTACCCGGCACTGAATCCGGGGGGATCGTCACGATGCTGTTTGCGGGGCAGTGGAAGCCCGCGTTGTCATCACCTTTGCCGCCGATCTTCGGGTATAAGCGCTCAAACTTGCCGTTCTTTACAATCAGCAACATGCCGCAGCTGACTGGCACTTCAACTCCTGGGTCAGAGGGAGCATGCATTCCGCCAGCAGTCCAACTGTCAATGGCGTTCGCCTCAGACAGTACGCATTCGCGGTCGATGACTCCCTTGTTTTTCTCTGCACAAGTATTCGCTGCGACTGAGAACAAAAGCCAAGAGGACGTGCCCTGCAGACCAAGGAAGGCCGCCTTACCGTTAGGGACGTACTTGTTCAGGTTGTCTAGGTACTGCTTAACTCCCGGCCATTTATCGGCCTCTTCGAATGGGTGGGTTGCAGTGCGAACGATTGCGCCCTCAGTGACTGGTCCACCAGTTTCGATAAAGAGGTTGTCGTAAAGATTTGCCTCGTTCAAGAAAGTGCCCTTCCAACCCTTCTCACGCAGCACCTTCAGCAGGTTTGCGGCGTTGGCAGGTTCACCGATCCAGTACATTGAGGTAGCTCCGCTCTCTATCACCTTCTCTGCATAAGGACCCCAGTCAGTCACGACGAGTGGGTAAGAGATTGCAGGCAGGTTCTGAATTCCGCCCGTTTCAGCTACTACTGCATCAAACTGAACCTTGACGGCCTCTAGAGAAGGCAGATCCTTGCTATAGAGAACTACAACCTTCTTTGAGTCCTCTGGGTAGAGCTTCTTGAAGTCAGTAATCCACTGCGTGGACTTTGCATTTGCGGGATTTGGCAAGGGCTGCACCTGACCGTTCGACAAGCTCTTCTCTACAGAGACTGTGAATCCTGGAATCTCTATCAGGCCGCATTTATGAAAGTCAGAACCTTCTTTGCCAGAGAACTCCAAGTTGTCTAATGCAAGGCCGCCACCAACCAAGGCAAACACTGCATTACAAGCGGTGGTCATTGCTGCTTCGACGTTAACTACTCCGCCATCAACATCTAGCGGCTGGAGCGGCACGCCTTGAATGCCGCCCTGAGCGTTACACCACTCGGTATAGGCAACTGCTGCATCCCAGAACTCGGCGTTGAGTCCAGGACGAACCTGTGAATTGCGATCGTTTGGAACACCTAGGACGAGCGTGTCGGTAGAAGGTCCTTCGCCTGGAGCTACAGAGGCGCTTCCTTTTCCGCAAGGCGACTTGAGGTCTCCCCACATTGCGGCATCCGTGGCAGTGGCTTCGGTGGTCTTTGTGGAACCACCCTCGCTTTCGGAATTGGCATTGCTAGAGCTGCTCTTGGCTCCGCAGGATGCCGCAACTATGGCTACGACACAAATCAAAACGAGTAAGGACTTCTTCACGTTGGATTTCCCCTTTGTGCAGCTTCAGGATGGATGCTGCTACTTGTTGGACAATAGTTGTTGAATATCGTTTCTTTGATGCTTGCGCATCCGATCCGGATCTGACGCTGTGTCAGGTCATTGTCTACCACGCGAAACCATGGGTGACGCAAGGCACGTTCACAGGCTTACACAAAATCTCAACTTAGGTTGACAGCTTGAATATCCCCGATTCGCAAATTCTGGCAGAGTGTTAGTTGCCAGAGACACCACCCAGATAAGTAACCTCACCAATTCGCGACTCACTTCAAGGAAAACGCCATGGATCTACTTATTCAGAACGCAACCATCGTGGACGGAACCGGAGGCCCTGCACAGCAAGGCGATCTTGCAGTAAGCGGGGGCAAAATTCTGACCATTGCCGATGCCTACTCACTGGTTGCTCAGAGCAACACCCAGGTCATCGACGCCACTGGGTTGGTGCTGACACCAGGCTTTGTTGATCCACACACTCACTACGATGCACAACTTTTTTGGGATCCCAGCGGCTCGCCATCAAATTTGCACGGGGTGACCACTGTGATTGGCGGTAACTGCGGGTTCACTCTGGCGCCACTTGCCCCACAGGATGCCGACTACACCAGACAGATGATGGCCAAAGTTGAGGGAATGCCGCTGGCAGCCTTAGAGACCGGAATCACCTGGGACTGGGAAACCTTTGGTGAGTACTTATCGCGCCTTGAAGGAAACCTTGGCATGAACGCCGGATTCTTGGTTGGTCACTGCGCACTGCGCCGCAAGGTTATGGGTACTCAAGCAGTGGAAGGGCCCGCATCCGTAGAACAACTCGAGCAGATGCGTCGGCTCTTGGCTGAATCTATTGCAGCTGGCGGACTTGGATTTTCAACCACACTGGCTAGAACCCACTCCGACGGTGACGGCTTACCCGTGGCCTCTAGATGGGCAACCGAAGAAGAACTCTTGTCTCTTGCTTCGGTGGTGAGTGAATATGAGGGCACCACACTCGAGTTCGCCTCTGATGGGTGCCTTGACGGCTTCTCAGAAGAAGAAGTTGCTTTCATGATCAAGTTCTCGCTAGCTGGCAACCGGCCGCTGAACTGGAACGTACTCACCATTGACTCCCATGCACCTGACCGCTATCAGAACCAGCTCGCAGCAATGGACGCCTGCGCCGAGGCGGGAGCAAAAGTTGTTGCGCTGACTATGCCTGTGATTGTTGGCATGAACATGAGCTTCTCCACTTACTGCGCTCTGAACATGATGCCCGATTGGGGTCCGATTCTTGCTCTGCCTATACCCGAGCGCATTGCCAAACTCAGTGACTTAGAGACTCGCTCGTTTATGGAATCCAGAGCGGCCTCTCCTGATGCAGGCGTATTTGCCAGACTAACTGGCTGGGACACGTACGTGATTGGCGACACGTTCTCAAAAGAGAATCAAGGCCTCTCAGGTAGACGCGTTGGAGACATCGCAGCCGAGCGCGGCGTCACTGCATTCAGCGCCCTGTTAGACATCGTGATTCAGGACCAGTTACAGACCATTCTTTGGCCAGGTGCAACTGATAACGACGCTGAATCTTGGGAACTGCGTCGTCTGGCCTGGGACCACCCTTCGGTGATGCTCGGAGGATCTGATGCAGGAGCGCACCTTGATCGGATGCAGGGAGCCAACTACCCCACCCGGTTCTTGGCAGATTGCATCCGTGGCCGAAAGCTGACCACGCTTGAGCACGCTGTACACCTACTCACACAGGTTCCGGCAGAACTATTTGGCCTAAGAGGCCGAGGCGTCTTAGCCGAGGGATCGCATGCAGACATGGTTCTGTTTGATCCGCTCGTGATCGAATCAGAACTGCTCAGCATGATGGATGATCTGCCCGGTGGAACCAGTCGCCTGTACGCCGGCTCTGTTGGCGTCAATCATGTGTTCGTGAGCGGAGTTGAGGTAGTGCGAAACAGCACAGCGACTGGCAATCTGCCCGGCTCTATTATCCGTTCCGGCGTTGACACCCGCACGGTGACCCTCAGCTAACGCTCTAGCCTAGGAAGAGGAAGTAGGTACTTCTGGCTCTGCTTGGGCATCTATCGCAGCAGTATCCGGCTCGGCATCGCTGCCAAGTTCGCTATACCTACCAAATCTTGGAGCGAACAGTGTTACGAGTAGCAACGCCAAGGCAAACAAACCAATAGGAACTATGCCATTCCCGCGACTTGTAAATGCAGGAATGAGAACAAAACAAGACAGCACGGCCGTCCAACCCCAGAGGATTACCACTGTTCTACGTTGGCCGTGACCAAGGTCCATCAGTCGGTGATGCAGGTGCTGCTTATCTGCAGTGGCAACCCCTGTTCGATTTCTTGCTCGCCGGACTACAGCGAACACCAGGTCAAATAGGGGCACTCCCAGAATCACAAGTGGAATTACTAACGGCGCAAAGAAAAACCAAGACTGACCGGAGAAGGGATCGTCAGATTGGCCGCCTACTGCAATAGTCGATGCTGCAAGGAGTAGGCCTAACAGCAGCGCGCCGGAATCTCCCATAAAGATGCTGGCCGGGTTGAAGTTAAACGGTAAAAACCCAAGACAAACCCCTGCGGTAATAATGGCAATCAGCGGCCCAAGATTGCTCGGATCAATGACCCCAACATCGAGTAGCCGCCAGCCGTATAAAAAGAATGACCCTGCACCAATGGCAACGATGCCCGCAGCAAGACCATCAAGCCCATCTATCAAGTTGACTGCGTTCGCCATGCCAACAACCCAGAGCACCGTAATGAGTGCAGACATATCTGGAGGCAATAGCGTAAAGCCCAAGAAGGGCACTCTGAAGTAGATGATGGTGAGTCCAACCAACGTCAGAATTGACCCCGCAAGCACCATTCCTGCCACCTTGGCGGGCGCAGACACATCACGAAGGTCATCTATTAGTCCAGTCAGCCAGATAACAGTCGCAGCGGCTACGACTCCTAAGACGTTGCCGGGGGCGGCAAAGACCGGATCAAAGTCTGGTATCTGCCAAGCAACGGCCAAGGCCACGAGCAAGCCAATGAACAATGCAGTTCCACCAAGGAGGGGCGTGGGTTTTGCATGCACTGTTCGATCGCCGGGCTGGGCCATGGCGTCGAACTTTCGAGACAGTATCCGCAATGGCGGAACCGAAATTGCAGTTGCAAATATGGCAACAGCCATGACAAATAAATACGGCAAGGTACCCACGGGGCTCAGGCTAGTAGGCCTCGATCAAGCGGCATGCTGAGTTGCTCAGACGGGGTAGGGCGTGAACTTTGAACAGAGCGTCTCAACATCGCTACGAACTTCAGCAATGACAGACTCGTCACTCGGAGTGCGCAGAACACGTGTGATCAACTCTGCAATTCTGACCATCTCTAGCTCGGTCATTCCCTGAGTGGTGACCGAGGGCGTACCGATCCTTAGACCAGAGGTAACAAACGGCGAACGCTCATCATCTGGAACAGTGTTTTTATTGAGCGTGATTCCTGCAAGGTCAAGGGCAATCTGAGCCTCTTTGCCAGTGAGTTCTGCGTCGAAAGAGCGAAGATCCATGAGCAACAAATGGTTGTCTGATCCGCCCGATACAAGACGGAACCCCTGAGCTATCAGAGCCTCGGCCAAGGCCTGGGAGTTACTCACAATCTGATGTGCATATCCGGCAAAACTCGAGTCGGCTGCCTCTCGGAAAGCAACCGCCTTGCCTGCAATCACATGTTCGAGCGGTCCGCCCTGTAAGCCAGGGAAGATGGCCTTGTTGATGCGAGCACCGAACTCTTCTTTAGAAAGGATGCAACCACCCCGCGGCCCGCGCAGGGTCTTGTGAGTAGTAAAAGTCACGACATCGGCAAGCGGTGTGGGGTTGGGGTGAGCACCACCAGCGATCAACCCGGCAATGTGAGCGGCATCAAACATGAACAGCGCACCAACCTCGTCACAGATCTGACGAACGATCTCGGGGTCAATAGTTCTCGGATACGCGGTAGCCCCAGCCACAATCATCTTTGGTCGATGTTGCAGAGCGAGCGAGCGCATTTGTTCGTAATCAATGCGCTCATCTTCAGGTCGCACCCCGTACGAGACGAAGTTATAGAACCGGCCTGAGATGTTGACAGGTGACCCATGTGTTAAGTGACCGCCGTGGTCCAGGCTAAGACCTAGCACGGTGTCTCCTGGATCGAGCAGAGCCAAGTACACCCCAAGATTTGCATTGGCCCCTGAGTGCGGCTGAACGTTTGCAGCTTCTGCACCAAAGAGCGACTTGACGCGCTCAATGGCAATCTGCTCGATTTCGTCTACGACTTCGTTACCGCCGTAGTAGCGCTTGCCGGGGTAGCCCTCTGAGTATTTGTTAGTCAGCACAGAGCCCACTGCTTGCATTACTGCAGGCGAGGTGAAGTTCTCTGATGCAATCAACTGGATACCAGTATTTTGCCGATCGACCTCTCGGTCGATAGCGCTGAAAACTTCGTTATCCCAATCTGTCGGCCATGGCATGGCAGATACTTCCTTCAGTAGGCACTCAGCAACAAGCGAGTGCGATGATTACAGGCCTTGATCTATCAGTGCATCTAATTGCTGCACCCGATTTGCGTGTCGGCCACCTTCAAACTCAGTGGCAATAAAAGCATCAACTGCATCTTTAGCTACCTCTGTACCGATAAGTCGTTCTCCGAGACAGATCACGTTTGCGTCATTATGCGCTCGGCTGAGCCGAGCCGAGGTGACGTCATGAATCGTTACAGCCCTCACACCCGCAATCTTATTTGCCGCAATACAAATACCAAGGCCAGATCCACAAACGGCTACGCCAAAGTCCGCTTGGCCAGCAGCAACTGCGCGGCCGACGGCTGCGCCAAACTCTGGATAGTCAACCGAGTCGGAACTATGCGTTCCAAGGTCAGTGACCAATATGTTTTGACTAGACAGATATTGTGCCAATTCGCTCTTTAATCTGAGCCCGCCGTGATCAGACCCCAGCACAACTTTGACGAGTAGTTGATCTGAATTTTGATCTGTTTCCGAAGCGAAGGAGTCCTGCACCTGCCACAGTCTAGTGAACTCACCGAACCCGCAACCAACACCGCAGGTCCTAGACAAAATGCAGCCTGCTGAGCAACGGCGACGCCCCCGAACCGCAGAATTAGATTCCTGCGAGTTAGATGAGCGAGGCCCTCGCACCTAATCTGCTCAGATGCCCGAAGCTCACCCTTCTATTGATGCCCGCACGCCCGTGATTATCGGTGTTGGGCAAATCCTCAATCGCGTAGACCAAGGCGCGGAACCTTACGAACCAGCGATACTCATGACCCAGGCACTGCTTGCAGCACAAGCCGACGCTGGCGTCACTGCGGCGTTGACTTCTGCACAGGTGATAGCAGCAGTACCAACTTTATCTTGGCGATATTCAGACCCTGCTGCGTTAATACGTGAACAGCTTGGCTGTAGTGCCGCTCAGACTTGGTACGCAACAGTTGGCGGCAATACGCCGCAGTCGATGATGAACCGACTAGCTGGCTCAATCGCGGCTGGCGAAATTGACCTTGCCCTTCTATGCGGCGGCGAGGCCGGTAAGTCGCGGTCTACCGCTAAGAAGCTCGGCGTTGAACTCAACTGGACTCGTCAAGACGCCAATGCAACACCTGACTGGATGGACGAGTCTGCATTTTTGATGGGTCACCCTTCAGAGATGGAGCGAGGCATACTCATGCCGCTTCAGGTATACCCACTGTTTGAGAACGCCTTGTGGCAAGACTCCGGCCGCAGCATGAAAGAACATCTACAGCACGTAGGAAACATCTGGGCTGGATTTTCTCGAGTCGCAGAACAGAATCCTTACTCTTGGAACCGAACAGCTTTCACAGCAGACGAGATCACTACTCCGAGTTCAGAGAACCGCATGATCGGCTACCCGTACACCAAACGGATGGTCTCAAATCCAGACGTAGATATGGCCTCGGGAATCATCTTGTGCTCTGCAGAACGCGCCCGCGCACTTGGGGTTGCTACTGACAAGTGGGTGTTCGTACACGCTGGCACCGACGCAAAGGACCGCAGCCTGACGGAGCGAAATAACTTTTTCTCTTCCCCCGCTATGAGCATCGCAGGAAATCGTGCTTTAGAACTCGCTCAAGTACAGATCGATCAAGTAGCTCACCTTGACCTTTACTCCTGTTACCCATCGGCGGTGCAGTTAGCGCTTCGAGAACTTGATATTTCTGCAGATCGCCAACTGACTGTGTACGGCGGCTTGTCCTTTGCGGGCGGTCCTTGGAATAACCCAGTAGGGCATGCACTGTGTTCAATGGTGCAGGTGCTTCGTGAAGATGCGGGCAGTATGGGGCTTGTCACAGCAAATGGGGGGCACGTAGACAAACACGCATTCGGCCTGTACTCAACGGAGCCGGCAAAGGGCGCGTACCGATGGGAACGACCGCAGGCAGAAGTGGACCAACTGGGCGGCAAAGTGGCTGCGGGTGACTACGTTGGCAACGCAAGGATTGAAACTTGGACGGTAATGTACGACCGCGATGGCCTCGCAACTCGTGGCCATGCAGCATGTCTAACCGAAGCTGGCGAACGGGCATGGGCTGTAAGTTCTCAGCCCGAGACCATGCACGTGATGGCTACTCAGGCATTGTTGGGTCAGGCAGTTGTCATCGGCAACGACGGCGAGTTGCAGATCAGCTAACTAAACAGTGCTGGCAAAACAGTGCTGGCTAAACGGTGCCGAGCCGGTCAAGGCGTGCGCGCAACGTGGTCATGATGCGCTCCGAGGCCTTAGGCATCTCATCAAGAAGCGTTCTAAAGGCCGCAGAATTGAAGCGCAACATGTCAAGGTCTGTGTCGGCAACCACAGTTGCTGTTCGAGGGCGATGATCGACGAGTGCCATCTCGCCTACCATCGAACCCGGCCCAGAAGATGCAACATGGTCTCCCCGAACATACACACTCGCTGTGCCATCAAGAATCACATAGCAGTCAGTTCCGGGATCGCCCTGATCCACAACGACACTTCCAGCCGAAAGCTGAACCTCGTCAGTCAGTTCAACGACTCGCAGAAGGTCATCTTCACCGAATCCGTTAAAGAATGGAACTTCGGTCAAAATTTCGGCACGCTCGGAGGGTTTACGGCACAAGCTCATTAGTTTCCCCTATCCACGAGACCACCTCTATATGTTCGGTGGCTCGCCACGTCGGCTAACTGAACAGCTATCAGAGTAACCTTAAACTGGTATTTGACTCGGCAGTTTTTGAATTACACACGGGGGAACAAGTGTTGGCAACAGTCATGCGCGGTGGAAGTTTGCTCGTAGATGAGATCGGCGAACTGTCTCCGCAGTCGGGGCAACTGATTGCCGAGGTCCTGGCCTGTGGAATCTGTGGCTCCGACCTTCATGCGCTTACCCATGCAGAGCAAATCGTAGAGATGACGACGGTAATGTCTGCTGATGCAGGTCCCTTTGCCCCTGCACCGATGGACATTTCACAAGATGTTGTGATGGGGCATGAGTTCAGTGCTCGAGTACTCGAGCTTGGCCCAAACGTGAGTAGTTGTGCAGTTGGAGATGTTGTGGTTTCACTGCCGATCGTGATGGATGCCGGGGGGATTCATGCCTTAGGCTACGACAACACCTACCCTGGCGGATTTGCACAACAGATTGCGCTGTCGGAGGTACTCTGCACCAAGGTTCCCAACGGACTAGACCCCCAGCTAGCAGCGCTTACCGAGCCCATGTCAGTGGGGCTGCACGCAGTAAGAAAAAGCTTGGTCACTGCTACTCATGCTGCAGTTGTGCTTGGCTGCGGGCCAGTAGGCCTTGCAGTGATTGCGGCGCTAAGAGCCGCTGGCGTAGAAACTATTGTTGCCTCAGATTTCTCGTCAAGCCGGCGGGCTCTGGCGAGCACCTTTGGAGCAACTGAAGTAACGGACCCCGGGATTGAATCGCCACTAGCTATTTGGCGGCGCATTGACGGTCGAAAGTCGCTCGTGATTTTCGAAGCCGTCGGGGTGCCCGGAATGTTGGAATCGGTAATCCTTGAGGCACCGCGTGGTGCACAGGTGGTGGTGGTCGGGGTGTGCATGGTGGCCGACACCTTTCGGCCAATGATTGCTGTGGGCAAGGAACTCAACCTGCAGTTTGTATTTGGTTATGACCCTGCGGAATTTGCCGAGACGCTGCACCGCATTGCTGAAGGTGAGTACGAGGTGGGTCAAATGATTACTAGTTCTGTCCCACTTGTTGGAGTTGCAGATGCATTCTTGGCACTCGGGGACCCAGACTCGCAAGCCAAAATTTTGGTACTGCCAAACCAGACCGAACTAGCGCGGCCTGCTCGCAACTAGCGTGCGATCGCGACCGGCAAGATCTGTCTCGATTCTTGCGTGACTAAACACAGTGCGGGCCAAGGCTTGTAGCTCAGCTGCTTGTTCTGGCGACAGTTCGCAGACCAACACGCCCTCTGCTTGGAGCCACTCCCCCGCTCCAAGAATCAGAATGCGAAGATCGTCTGTACCATCCGCACCAGATCGCAACGCACCAACAGGTTCCCAGTCGGCAACAGCTTCAGGAAGAACTGCACCCGTTGGCACATACGGAGGATTCGAGATCAGCAGATCAACCTTGCCGCGCAGATTCTGAGGTAGAGCATCGAACCAAAATCCAAGCCTTGTAGACACTCGTGCACCAGAGCGACCCAAACCTGCGATATTGGCCGTTGCCACCTTGAGCGCATCTTCTGATCGGTCAGTCAACATAACTTGGGTGCGTACGCGCTCCCTAGCTATAGACAATCCAATCGCGCCTGAGCCGGTACCCAGATCCACCACCTGGCAGGAGCGTTTTTGAGCCCCAAGCAGGTCTAGTTCGGCCAGCGCTACTTCGACTACTCCCTCTGTCTCTGCTCGTGGAATCAGAACACGGGAATCAACCATCAGATCGAGGAATCTAAAGGACCAGGAGCCAAGCACATACTGAAGAGGCTCGCCTGCAGAGCGACGCTCAAGCATTTGTTCGAAGTAGCTCATGGAGCGTTTAGTCACTGCATCATCGAGCACTAGCAGCAGTTCCGATGGAGCCGCACCCGAGGCCTGCTCCACTACTCGCCTGGCATCCATGGCTGGCTGTTCAATGCCCGCTTTCCTAAATGCTTCAGTGGCCTCAAGTAGCAAGTCCCGCCAACTCGCTGTTTGTTCCGAGGAACTCATGACTCCGAATCCGACAGCTGTTTTGCCCGATCATCGGCTACTAGTGCATCAGAAATCTCATCTAGCTCACCAGAGAGCACGCGGTCCAGGTTGTAGACCGTGAGTCCAATGCGATGGTCAGAAACTCGGTTCTCTTTGAAGTTATAGGTGCGAATCTTTTCACTTCTACCACCGCCACCAATCTGCGCCTTGCGTTGGCCCGAGGCTTCTCCAGCCTGGCGATCTTGCTCCAGCTTCAACAGCCGAGCTCGCAAGACTTGTAAGGCCTTCGCACGGTTCTGTAGCTGACTCTTCTCATCTTGCATCGCAACTACTAGCCCTGTTGGCAAGTGAGTAATCCGAACCGCCGAGTCTGTGGTGTTCACTGACTGCCCACCTGGCCCCGAGGAGCGATACACATCAATGGTTAGGTCGTTAGGGTCGATTCGCACTTCAACCTCATCAGCCTCTGGCAGAACTGCAATAGTTGCAGAAGAGGTATGGATTCGGCCCTGCGACTCGGTTACTGGGACCCGCTGCACACGATGCACGCCGGCCTCAAAACGCATGCGAGACCACACCCCCGGTCCGGCTAGGCGAAAGGTCACGTCAGAGAGTCCGCCCATTTCTGTTGGAGAGGAAGACATTGTCTCGAAGGTCCAACCAACTCTGCTGGCGTACGCCCGATATAACTCATACAAATTGCGGGCAAAAAGATTCGCCTCTTCACCGCCTTCTGCGCCGCGAATCTCTACGATCACGTTGCGGTCGTCATTTGGGTCTTTAGGGAGCAGCAGTAGCTTCAGTTCCTCTACGAGACGATCAACAGCAGCCTCTGATTCTGCAGCATCTACACGCAAGGCATCACGTTCCTCTCCAGAGCCAAGCGAAATCAACTCCTTTGCAGCCTCTAGGTCGCCCTCGGCAAGAACTAGTTGAGCAGTGCGCTCCACAATTGGCTGCAGTTCGCTATAACGCCGAGAAAGCTCGACGTATCGCGTCTGATCCGCAATCACTGCGGGGTCTGCAAGACGTGCCTCGACCTCTTCGAATTCACGTTGTAGACCGTGTAAGCGAACTGACAGGTCGTGCGCTTGCATGCTCAGCCCCACCCAACTGTTAGGTCAACAAGTTCTGCCGGACGGCACAGCATTGATACCAGCCATTTCGTTGCCACGTGATGATCCTTTGCGGGAAGCGCCAACAGTAGCGATGCATCTGCGTTGACTTGTTCTCGCAGGTCAGCAGCTAAGGGCACAAGCGCAAGATCTACCCCACAGGAACACACTACGAGCAATGGTGACCCATCAACAGCAGTACCAATCGCTGCCGCCGGAAATGCGTCACGCAGACCTGAAGGCTCAGAAGTCATCCCAATCGCAGTCAACTCGGTTGCGCCCACCAGGCTTGGCTGTTCAAGCACTAGCGCTCGCAACCACCGCTCCCGAGACAACCTCTGTACGGCATGTGAAGGAGCAGCCGGAAAGCGGTGATCGCGAATAATAGAGACGGTGTGACTCAAGTCGTCAACCGCAGACTGATCGGGGCGCACAGCTGCATGTGCGTCACGGTCAAAACGGCCTACTCCTACCTCGAGGTGTAGTTCATCATCGCCACCAAACTCGCCGGGCCACACCACTAGTCGGGCAACCTCAAGGCCGAGCAGTTCGCCGCGTGTTACACCGTGTTCGTGCACCACTTCTAGACCAGCGTCTAGCAAGTGTTGTTCAAGTTGCTGCTGGCGCTTGGGCATCGCAGCTACTGCCGGTATGCGGTCCGGTAGAACGCTGCTCGACTCTGAGCCATGAATCAACCGAAGTTCTGCGGGCTGACCACTTAGCTGAAAATATTCAGCCAAACGTGCTAGCTCCTCTGCTCGCCCATCAGTAAACACCGTGAGTCTTTGAACTGGCTGCTGCGCCGCCCAGATCAACGCCGCACTCAACGCCCGTGGAGAACCCTCGGACAGAAGAACAAAACCATGAGCATTAACTACCAGTCCATACAGCGACCCGGCCACCGTCACTTCGGAAGATGCAGCCACTTCGGAAGATGCAGCCACAGTTGACATTGCAAGAGCAGCTACTGATTCTCGGTACTGACGCGTCAGGGCCGTGAGCTTTGCTTTTTGCAGTTTGGCCTGTTGCGCTGGATCGAGAGTCATCAGAGATCCGATTGAGCTACTAGACAACGACGACCGCCGCCGGAGCGGTCACTCAGCGGTGGCAGTCTCTTCTGTTTCAGGTACAGCCGCTTCGGGAGTTGACCCTTCAACTGTTTCGTCGCTTTCACCTTCGACGTTCTTGCGACGACCATAACGACGCTCGAAGCGCTCCACGCGACCAGCGGTATCCACGATCTTCATCTGACCCGTAAAGAACGGGTGCGTAAAGGCCGATATTTCTACCTTGGCTAGTGGGTACTCAGTTCCGTCTGTCCAAGTTGTGGTCTCAGTCGCATCAATGGTCGACTTCGTCAACATGGTGTCGCCAGACGAAGTGTCTTGAAAGACGACATAACGATAAGTGGGGTGGATTCCAGGTTTCATGCTTCGCTCCGTTGAGGCCCCGGTTTCCGTGCGGGGCCCAGATAAGACTGGTAAGTATGGCTTGTCCCGACCCCTCCGGGCGAACTGAACACGCCAAAGAGAGTAATTCTTTTGTTATTTAATGTGATCCGCTTGGGCGATCTCTTTCAAGAACACCTCATTTGTGGGGAACTTGCGCATTCGATCGATAACTAATTCCAGTCCGGCCGCAGGTTCACCACTCGCTGCCAAGCCAGACAGCAACCGGCGAAGCTTCCACACTTGCGCCAGTTTCTCTGCAGGGATCAGCAACTCCTCGTGGCGCGTTGAGGAGCTATCAACGCTAATAGCCGGGTAGACACGCCGCTCGGCCGCGGCACGGTCAAGGCGCAATTCCATGTTGCCAGTCCCCTTGAACTCTTCGAAGATTACCTCGTCCATTTTGGAGTTGGTATCAACCAGAGCAGTAGCCAAAATTGTGAGCGAGCCACCCTCTTCAATATTGCGCGCAGCGCCAAAGAATCGCTTTGGCGGATATAGGGCACCCGTGTCGAGTCCACCACTCATGATGCGACCGCCGTTCGGCGCAGCCAAGTTGTATGCACGTGCAAGACGCGTAATTCCGTCTAACAGAATCACAACATCTTGACCCTGTTCCACGCGTCGTTTGGCGCACTCAATTGCCAACTCTGCAACCTGAGTATGTTCTTCAGCAGGTCGATCAAAAGTCGAAGCAATGACTTCGCCCTCAATCGATCGCCGCATATCGGTGACTTCTTCTGGGCGCTCATCAAGTAGCAATACCATGAGTTCAACCTCAGGATGGTTTTGCTCAATGGCCTGCGCGATGGTCTGCAGAACTGTGGTCTTGCCAGCCTTGGGGGGTGAAACAATGAGTCCACGCTGGCCTTTTCCAATTGGTGCAATCAGGTCAATGATTCGAGATGTCATGTCATAGGGGTGATCCTCACGCTCTAAGCGAAGGTGCTCCGAGGGAAACACCGGCGTGAGGTCATCAAAGCTCACACGGTCGCGAGCAAGTTCTGGGTCTAAGCCATTGACCGCGTCGATTCTCAAAAGGGCTGGGTTCTTCTCGCCACGGTTTGCTGGCCGGCTTGCACCGCTCAACCAGTCACCACGACGCAGACCAAGCTGCCGGGTTTGCTTCACCGACACATACACGTCTTCACGGCTTGGAAGCAGGCCGTTTACCCGCAAGAAGCCATAGCCCTCATCGCGAAGATCAAGTACGCCCGCAACCTCAACTAGCTCGCCCTCCCATGGCTGCGAACCCTCTGCGCCATCGTCTTGACGGTCGCGACCGCGACGCCGACGACGTCGGCGAGGGTCGCCATCTTGGTTCTGAGCGTCATCTTCAGATGAGGTGCCCGAACTTGGACCCTGACGCGATACGTCGGAGGCCCTGCCAGCTTCGACCGAACCGCCAGCTTCGACCGAACCGCCAGCTTCGACCGAACCGCCAGCTTCGACCGAACCGCCAGCTTCGACCGAACGCTCGGCTACCGCGTCTCTAGGAGCCCTCCCTTGCCGGGAACTTCCATTGCTATGAGCCTCGCTCTCACTCGGCTCTGCTTGTGACGGAGTCTGACCAAGAGTTGCTTTCGACTCTTGGACTTCCACCGAATTGGTTTGTACCGCTGCAGAGACAGGCGAGGAGTCGTCAACGCCCGCAGAATCTGGGTTAACTCCGGCCAACTCCAAAATCATGGTGATGATGTCGGCCTTCTTCACTCTGCTTGTGGGTTTGCCGCCAAGAGCCTGGGCAATTACTGCAAGCTCGGAGCGATCTTTACGCTCAAGTCCATCAAGATCTATCGAATCAGCACTCACGGCTCAGACTCACTTTTCGTTTGGGCAACAGGCAGAAATTGCTGCTGCGGTTTCTTCTACATGCAACTTCTCAACCCGATGAAGGTTGAGCTATTGGTACTAGTTGACACAAAACCTCCGAACTTCAGGAGTTCGCTCAACATCACTCCAGCCCCCTGCGACTCTCTGAGTCTTTGAGCTGAATCAATCAGTGAAGTGTTGAGCGGATTCAGAACTCAGAACCTGACGTGATGGCCAGTGAACCCCGAAATCCCCCTGACGCATGTGCCGAAGAGTACCTAACCTAGCGAGCCACTGTTGTTGCCGCAAAAAAACTGGCAACTAGTTTCGCTGAAGTAGTAAAGACATCAGTTCGTGGCCAGGCACTACCTCGCTCTGCGCCGTCCCTAACTCGGTGTACTCCCCGCCCGCCCCGTCCAACCTGGAGTCAACCAACACATAGGGAACGGTTGCACTGGTATGAGTCTTGAGTAACAACGGTGTTGCGTGGTCGGGCGCCATCAGCAGCCGCCAATCGCCCATCGTATCCAAAGCTGGAATCAGATCAGCAAGTACCCGCGCATCCCAGTTCTCTAATGCCCTAACTTTCTCCTCCACATTCCCGGCATGGCCAGCCTCATCTGTTGCCTCAATATGGATGACAAATAGGTCAGTGTCGCCTTGCAGTGCCGCAATCGCAGCATCACGCTTGCCCTCGTAATTAGTGTCATACCAACCAGTTGCCCCTTCTACTTGGACCACATCCATTCCAGTCAGCACTCCAAGGCCTCGCACGAGGTCTACTGCTGTGACCATGCCAGCATGTATGCCATAGGTCTGCTCAAACGAAGGTAGCTCTGGCTGGTGGCCCTGACCCCAGAGCCACACTTGGTTTGCTGCCAGATTGCTGAACTGCTGCAGAACCCCCCGGCTTGCCTGCATCAGGTCTGTCAACCGCTGCCCTGCTTGCCCCGTGGGCCACTGAGCGGGAGCATCGGTAAGGTCATGTGGAGGAATACATTCTGCTGCACCCCATGACTCGGGCGCCACCATGATGTGGCGATATTGAACGCCGGGGTGAAAGCTCACTTCGGTCCCAGCCCCCGACCCCAACTGCTTATCCAAAGCCTTGATGACCTGTGCTGCATCTTCAGTGCTGGGATGGCCACCGGCAAAGTCGGCCATGATGCCTTTGGGGTGGTCCGGGTTAATCGCCACGGTAGACAAATTGCAACGAAAGGCAACCTGATCAGGTCGAATTCGGATACCCAAAGAGGCGGCCTCAATCGGTGCGCGGCCAGTGTGATAAACCGCTGGGTCGTAGCCCAACAGTGACAGGTTGCCCACGTCGCTGCCTGGCGGCATTCCCTCGGGAATCACCGCAGCGCGCCCCACTGTGCCGCGAGCAGCAAGCGCTCGCAATACCGGCATATTCGCCACCTGTAGTGGGGTTCGACCATCTAAATCGGGGTGCGGTTCATCGGCACAACCGTCGGGAATACAGATCACATACTTCATGGGCTTCATTCTTACTCACCCCGAGCTCAACCAAAACCACCCCGCAACCCGTTTTGTCCTGCGTGGGACCCCCTATAGGGGGTCCCACGCAGGACAAAACGGGTTGCTGGGTGGGGTTGCGGGGTGGTTTTGCGGGGTGGGGTTCCGGGGTGGGGTGGGGCGGTTCGGATGCTTAGTTGAGGTGTGAGCGCAGCAACGCTTCTACTGCATCAAGGTTGTTCTCAGCATGTTCAATCCGCTCGTCACGCTCAAACAAGTCAGCAAGATGCGCTGGAAGCTCCGGCCGAAACCCAAGCGCCCTCTCCACAGCGTCAGGAAACTTTGCTGGATGAGCAGTAGCTAAAGCCACTACGGGCACGACGGGGTCTCCGTCGAGTTGCTCGGCTAGCGCCACGGCAACCGCAGTATGCGGATCGAGTACTAGGTCAGTGCGCTGATACACGGCCTGAGTAGCTGCCATGGCGAGGTCATCATCGACTCGACCAGCGTCAAACTCGGATCGGAGTTGCTCAAGAATCTCGGTGTCAACAGAAACCGAACCACCAGACCGAAAGGCTGCCATCAGCTCAGACACTGCCTGACCGTCACGACCAAGCACTTCAAACAGTAAGCGCTCAAGGTTAGAACTCACTTGAATATCCATCGAGGGACTCGCTGTGGGAACCACACCCTGAATCTTCATTTGACCAGTTGTGAAGAATCTCGTGAGGATGTCATTGCGGTTTGAGGCCACCACGAGTCGATCAATCGGAAGGCCCATCTGCTTTGCCGCCCAGCCGGCCAAGATGTTTCCAAAATTTCCTGTAGGTACACAGAACGTCACTTGGCCCGCTTGAGTAGATAGCCCAGTCTCAGCAGGCGGCACAGTCTCAGCAGCTGGGACAGTCTCGAGGTAGGCAACCACGTAATACACAATCTGCGCCATGACTCGCGCCCAGTTGATTGAGTTCACCGCTCCTAGGCGCACGTCTTCGCGAAAGACTGTGTCACCAAATGCGGCCTTCACTAGGTCTTGACAGTCGTCAAAGGTTCCCTCTACTGCCACCGCGTGAACGTTGCTAGCAGCAACTGTCGTCATCTGGCGTCGTTGCACATCAGAGACACGGCCCTCGGGGAAGAGTATAAAAATATCAATTCGGTCACTCTCCCGAACTGCATCGATTGCAGCAGAACCCGTATCGCCAGAAGTTGCTCCAAGAATGCAGATCCGCTCATTACGCTGCGTCAGCACAAAATCAAAGAGTCTTCCTACAAGCTGAAGCGCAACATCTTTGAAGGCCAACGTCGGACCATGAAACAGCTCGAGCAACAATAAAGGTGCACCGGCTGCAGTGTGACCAAGTGGAACTACAGGGCAGACCTGCTCTGTCTCGAATGTCGCATAGCTGTCGGAGACAATTTGGTCAAAGACTTCCCGGGGAATCTCGCCTTGAACAAATGGCCACATGACCTCGACCGCAATCTCTGAGTAGCTGCGGCCGCGTAAGTTCTCTAGTGGCGGCAGAGGTGGCCAGAGCTCGGGGAGATACAACCCGCCATCGTCAGCAAGGCCTGCGAGCAAAGCATCCGCAAACCCAAGCTCGGGTGCAGTTCCCCGGGTGGATACATACTTCATTGCGAGTCTCCTAGTAGGTGCTACAACTGATTCTAATGGCTACAGCTGCAGTGTGGGCAGAGCAGCGATTTCAGTCGTTACCAATGACGCGCAAGACAGTGCCCACTGAGGTGACCGAATTTAGGGTGCTGAGCTCATGCAAGGTGGCGCGCACAGCGGCTTCTCTTGCGGCGTGAGTAATAAAGATGAGTCGAGCAGCGCCTCGGCCGGGAAGCTGTTCAAGAACTTCTTGTTCCATTGAATGAATTGACACTTGATGTGCTCCAAATACACCTGCAACTTCGGCAAGTACGCCGGGTTCATCGCTCACCTCAAGGTTGAGGTAGAACGGCGACACAAGGTCGTCTACTGGGCGAAGACTGGCCTGAGCAAAGCTGCCGCAACTTGCGTACGTACCTTTAAGAAGGTTCGCTGCAGCATCTACTACGTCGCCAAGCACTGCAGATGCAGTGGGGTTTCCTCCGGCACCTCGCCCATAGAACATCAAGTCGCCCACTGCTTCGCCCTGAACAAAGACGGCATTGAAGCTGTCCCGAACTGCTGCCAAAGGGTGCTCATTTGGCACCATGGCAGGGTGCACACGCACGGCAACGGTGCCATCGCTAAAGCGGTCGGCAATGGCAAGCAGTTTGACCACATAGCCCAAGCGACGCGCAAACTCAATGTCGGTCTGGGTGACTGCAGAGATACCTTCGTGGTAGACGTCGCCAGCCACAACGCGCAGACCAAAAGCAATAGTTGCAATAATTGCGGCCTTTGCACCAGCGTCGAAGCCCTCAACATCTGCTGTGGGATCGCGCTCGGCATAGCCCAAGCCTTGCGCCTCGGCGAGAGCTGCTGCGTAGGTCCAACCCTCTTCAGTCATTTTTGTCAGAATGTAGTTGGTTGTTCCGTTGACAATACCCATCACCCGCGTGATGTCTTCACCCATCAAGGACTCGCGTAAGGGTCGAACAATCGGCACTCCGCCAGCCACTGCTGCTTCAAAGAGTAAGTCCACCCCAGCAGCATCTGCTTCGGCAAACAACTCGGTTCCAACGTTGGCCAAAAGCTCTTTGTTGGCAGTGACCACTGCCTTACCCGAGGCCAAAGCCGCAGAGATCAATTCCCGCGCAGGCTCGATGCCGCCAATCACCTCGACGATCAAGTCAATCCCGGGGTCCACGACCAGGCTGTGCGCATCGAGAGTCAGCACCCCCTCGCCAAGAACAACCCCTCGTTCTTTTGAGGTTGAACGGACAGCCACTTTGACAACTTGCAATCGCAGGCCCGTGCGCTGCTCGATCTCATCTGCGCGCCGAGCTATGAGTTCTACGAGTGCTGCTCCAACGTTGCCGCAGCCCAGCACTCCAATGTTCACCGTTTTTGCCACCTTCTGAGGCTACCGGTAGAAGGTGGCATCACCCGAACTAGTTGTCACAAACTCGGCTCCGCCGCTCCGGTTAGGCACTGAGAAGCTTCTCTCAACCTGCGCCGCTAGACAAGGCATGTCTCAGCTGAGCCTTCTCGGAACCTATCCCAGGTCAGTAACAAGAAGGTCGTCAAGGGTCTCCCGACGAACCACCAGACGAGCTTGGCCGTCAGCTACAAAAACCACTGCTGGCCGCAGCACCTTGTTGTAGTTCGAACCCATTGAGTGCCCGTATGCGCCAGTCACAGGCGTGGCAATCAGATCACCGATTGAAAGATCTGCGGGGACAAGACCTTCACGAACAACCACGTCGCCCGACTCGCAATGCTTGCCCACAAGTCGGATTGGCATCTCTCTACGCGAGCTCGCAGCACGTGGCAAGAAGGTCTCATAACCGCTGCCATACAGAACTGGCCGGGGGTTATCGCTCATTCCGCCGTCGACAGAGACATAGGTGCGCACTCCCGGGATGAACTTGATGGTGCCAACGGTGTAAAGCGTGAGCGCTGCGGCGGCAGTAATCGCACGACCTGGCTCGACGCTGATCTGAGCAGTGATTCCTTGCTCTCGGCAGCTCTGCAGAATTGCAGTACCCCATTCGGTGATCGAAGGGGCAACGTCACCCTTGACGTAGGCAACGCCGAGTCCCCCACCAACAACAAGTTCTGGCAAGTCATTCTCAACCACAAACGGTGCAACGGTGCTTAGGCCTTCCAGAAAGTTCTCTACGCTAAATACCTGACTGCCTATATGAAGGTGCAGTCCAACAAGCTCAGCTGCCGTACTGGAGCGCGCACGCTGAACTGCCTCTTCGGCTTGGCCAGTCGACAGTGGGAAGCCAAACTTTGAATCTAGATTTCCGGTTTGTACATGTTCATGCGTATGCACTTCTATCCCGGGGTTGATTCGCAGTAACACCTTTGGAGCGGCACAACCTGCAGCAACTAAGGATTCGATCCGATTGAGTTCATCAAAAGAATCAACCACAATTCGGCCTACGCCTACCTGAAGCGCTTGTTCGAGTTCGTCCATGGACTTGTTGTTCCCGTGAAGTTCCAAGACCTCTGCGGGAACCCCCGCCTGAAGCGCTACAAACATCTCACCGCTCGTGGCTACATCAAGGCGCATGCCCTCTTCGTAGGCCAGCCGGGCCATCGCTCGACAAAGAAATGCCTTAGTTGCATAGATTGCACCACCCGGGCCGAACACCGAGAGCGTTTCAGAACAACGCGCACGCAAGTGGGCCTCGTCATAGACAAACAGCGGGGTGCCATACGTGCGAGCAAGTTCAGCAACCTCGACTCCGCCAATAGAGAGTGCGCCGTCAAGGGCGACTGTCGCCGTCTCTGAGAGCAACTCAAGCGGCAGTGCAGAGTCTCGATGATCAGACGGGGGCCTTTCGTCAGCCCGGGGTTTTTGATCAGATAGGGTCTCTGTGGGATCAGGCATCTCAGTCACTCACATCTGCTCGGGGGCCGTCACACCCAACAGGTCAAGGCCCACTCGCAGGCCTGCGCCCGCTGCGTCTGCAAGCATCCATCGCGCTTGGCGGAGATCATCTGCAGTTTCCTCAGACAGGATCGGGCAGTCGTGATAAAAGCCATGAACCGCTGCGGCTAGCTCACGCACCCAAGTAGTGACCTTATGAGGAGCACGGTCTCGCGCTGCAAGTTCAACCACCTCGGGCAGCAAGTAAAGCGTCCGCAGAATCTCTAGTTCGCGCTCATGAGTCAGTAAACTCAGATTTACGCCTTGAGCATCGAGTCGCTTGATGCCGCGCTCGGCTGCCACCCGGCCAATTGAGTGAATACGGGCATTCGCCATCTGCACGTAGAACACGGGGTTCTCATTGGACTGAGCAACTATTAGGTCTAAATCAACGGTCTGAGGTGAATCAACCGACTGTAATAGGTAGGTCAGGCGAACTGCATCAACGCCCACGTCGTCGAGTAGGTCCTCAAGAGTGATGAGATTGCCGGACCGCTTAGAAATTTTGACTTCCTCACCTTCTTTTTCCAGTCGAACTAGTTGCGAAATAATTACTTCTAGGTCGGCTGGATCATGGCCGAGCGACTGCACGGCCGCCTTCATCCGCGGCACATATCCGTGGTGGTCGGCACCCCACACGTTTATTAACAAATCAAACCCGCGCGCAAACTTGTCTCGGTGATACGCAACGTCTGGAAGCAAATAGGTGAACTCGCCGTCGCTCTTGATAAGCACGCGGTCTTTGTCATCGCCATAGTCGGTTGAGCGCAGCCAAACAGCACCGTCGGCTTCTACAACAACTCCCCCGTCGCGCAAATCGCTCAACGTGGTGGGAATTGCCCCGCCATCAACCATGGAACGCTCAGAGAACCAAGTGTCAAAGTGAACATTGAGCCGGTCCAACACTGTGCGTGCATCGCTCAGTGCGCGCTGCTCGCCCCAAGCCAGCGGGTCCGCATCGGCTGGCATCTGTTCCGCCCAGTCAATGATGTACTGGCCGTTGTAGCCACCTTCGGGAAGTTCAGTGCCTAGCTTTCTTGCAGTCAAAGAGGCTGCAAAAGTTTGCATCTGCACGCCACGATCGTTGATATAAAACTCACGCTCAACGCTGTATCCGGTATAGCTCAGCAACCTGCCCAGACTGTCACCGAAGACAGCTCCACGGGCATGGCCAGCGTGAACGGGACCTGTCGGGTTTGATGAGACAAACTCAATCAAGACTGTTCGACCAGCGCCAGTATCTGAGCGGCCATAGGAATCTCCCGCAGCGAGCACCACTGGAATGAGTTCCTGCAACCAGACAGAATCAAGCCGGAAGTTTAAAAATCCGGGGCCGGCAATCTCTACCGAATTTACATGCAGTGGAAGATTCTGACTGAGAGAGTCGACGAGTTGCTGGGCAAGTTCCCTTGGCGCAATTCCCGCTTTCTTAGCCGAGGTGAGCGCAACATTTGAAGAGAAGTCGCCATGGTCGCTACGGGCGGGCTGCTCAAGATGAATCTCATCTTCTGAATCGATTCCTAGCTGCGCCAAGGCGTTAGCTAGAGCAGTAGTGAGCACAAGACGCATGGTTACCTTGGGTACTTTGTTTGTCGGAACGGAAATCAGGTTACGCCAGAGACAAGATGCCGCCTAGCGGATGGTAACCTCCAGTCCCTGAGTTCTTGTAACTCATTGTGGATTACCCCGGTGATCTTCATGTAAGGCCCTCGTAGCTCAGGGGATAGAGCATCGCCCTCCGGAGGCGTGTGCGCAGGTTCGAATCCTGCCGAGGGCACAAAATCCGCTGATAGCCTGTGAGTCTTCTGCCTAGCGGGCCTTCGTAAAGGCTCATCGGCGAACAGAACTCGCACAGTTATCATCACTCAAGGTTTGTTCGAGGCTGCCCGATCATTGTGCAATGCAGCAGCAAAGTAAACGCAGCGGTACCTGCAACCGGTCACCTGGGTTGCGCCTGCCGCGTGCGCTGAACGGAGCACTGCTTCTTAGCCTGCTGAGCATCTGTTGCATGTCGCTGAGCTGTGCTGCTGCTCCCGGTGGCGCTACTCGCAACAGCGCGCCTATAACGAGCAACACAACTACCCCAGACGGCACAGATAGCGGAACCTCTGCAACTGTTCGGGCAATCACGTTTCCCGTCTCGGGAGGTGCAACGTATAACAATACTTTCGGTGCGCCACGCTCAGGTGGCCGCACACACGAAGGACAGGATCTCATATCTGCCAAAGGCACTCCTTTAGTAGCTGCAGTTAGCGGCCGAGTAACTAGCCTTCGGCATAGTCTGAGCGGGCTGTCGGGCAACTCATTGAGCATCACTGCAGAGGATGGTTGGACCTATGTCTACATTCACCTGAATAACGATTCGCCGGGCACAGACGATTCAGCAAACCGATTCGAGTACGCCTTCGCGCCGGGGATGGCGCTAAATAAGCAGGTTAGCGCTGGCGAACTCGTTGGCTTTCTTGGCGATTCTGGTAATGCCGAAGAGACGATTGCCCATCTACACTTCGAAATTCGCCAACCGGATGGCGGTGCCATCAATGCTTTTGCAAGCCTCCGAGCTGCCATCGCAGCACCAGTTCTCCCAAGAAGCTTCTAACGAGCTGAGCGCATCCCACCCAACCCAACCCCACCCCACCTCTAACAACCCTGTTTTGTCCTGCGAGGGACCCCCTGTAGGGGGTCCCTCGCAGGACAAAACAGGGTTGTTAGGGGTTAAAGGTCAAAGGTCAAAGGTCAAAGGTCAAAGGTCAAAGGTTAGGGGCAGGAAGTTCCTTCGGGGGGAACTCCTGGCTTCCAGCCTGGCTCGTTCGGTGTAGGTGTAGCAGCTGCGCCGGCAGGAGCAGGCGCAGCCGTGGTAGGCGTCAGAGCAGAAGCATCTGGCTTTGACACTCGCTGAAAGTCCGCTCCCAAGGTGACCCTGATACTTCCAGAGGGCAGCTTTTTGTCTTCTTGCAACTTTGGAGTGGCAGAAATCCACGGGGCTACTAGTTCGGCCATGCGTTGTTGACCCTTCGGGTAAGAGATAACGCTTTGAGCCACGGTCTTATCTGATGGCTCTACTGAACCTGCTATGAAATCTCCCGAGACCAGAACAAAGCTCACTCGGCGGGCCTCGCCCTCTTTACCTGTTGCGTTCACTAGGTTCACCGTCACTTCGTCGGAGGACGGCGGCGGAGCAGTTGTTGTGGTGACAGGCGCCGCTGCGGCAGTGCCGCGGAACAAATCCAAGATGGGTTGTGCTGCAGCGTCATCGAGTAACACCACTGCTGCGCCGCCGCTAGTGCGAAACGGCACTACTGGCAAGCTGTGAGTCTGCAATCGTTCGGGATCAAAGTTTGAGAAACTCTTGCCAAGGCCAATCAAGTCAGCAGTACCAAGAGAGGCATCAATCTTGACCGAACCAATACCAGCCTCGACTAGCGATTTTAAGGTACCGACGTTGTTGAGTCCCAGAGTTTGTGCCTTGGCTATTGCCGCGCGGATGAGCAACTGTTGCCTAGTCATCCGTCCCAGATCACCTGTTGGATCAGCCACCCACTTCACTCCGTTGTTCCATTCAAGATGCCGGGAGCGGGCGAAAGCCAAACCATTTTGACCGTCAAGGATATGGCAACCCTTTACTGCAATCTCAAGACCAGAGTTGTTGTCTCTAACGGGGTGATCGAAATACATAGGGACACCGCCGATTGCCTCTACGAGCGACTGAAATCCGGAGAAGTCCACCTCGACAAAGTGATTGATGGGTATCCCTAAAGAGTTCTGCACTGTGTCAACTACGGCCTGAGCTGATTGCGCATAAGCCGAGTTAATGCGCTGTTTTGAGTCTTTGCCAGCTATTGGCACCCACAGATCTCTAGGGACTGACAGCAGGTCAATCCGATCACTCCCTGGATCGATACGCGCAATAAGCAAAGTGTCCGAACGTTGCCCCGTTGGTGCGTCCTTACCCAGCATGCCACCTGAGCCAGGGTCACCTTTTTCAATCTCAGCTCGGCTATCAGACCCAACAATGAGCAAATTCATTGGTTCGGTGGGGCTATTTACCTGGGCCAGATTCAGATCGACGCGCTTAATCTTCGAGAAACTCCACAACCCCCAAGCAGCACCGGTGCCGACTACTGCACCCACAAGCAGCAAACAGGCCAACGCACCTGCAGCGAGTTTTTTGGGGTTAGACCATGGAGTAGAACTCTTTCGCGTTCGACGAACTACCCGGTACTCGCCGGTGTCTTTTGGATTGGGCGGCATCGGAGGAGTAGTCACAAGAGATATCGGCGCAGAACGCGGAAAATTGATTTGGGTAGAGCGTGTTTCCGCCGCTACTCAGTACAAGCTTCTCAGGCTAGTAGCTGACAGACTTGTAGTGGTGAGCCTTGCCGGTGCAGCGGGGAAACTCCTCAGCTAGTTGGAGAACTCTTAGCTTGTCTTTGCTTCTACCTTTGGCTCCCGTGGAAGCCCAAGCACCTTCTCGCCCACGATATTTCGCTGGATCTGCGAGGTTCCACCCCAGATTGTCTCTGATCGAGAGAAGAAAAACGATGAGATCATCAAACTAACTGGGTAGGTTTGCCGGCCCTCGCCACGCATTGCCGCTGGCCAAGAACCAGTCTCTGGGCCGGTCGTAGAAAGCATCGACTCAGCGCCCCAAATCTCGAGCGCAAGCTCCATGGCAACCTTGTGAGTCTCTGACCAAAAGATTTTGTTGGTGGCACCGAGCACAGTTACACCCATGTCTCGCTTGCCACTCACTGTTGCAGTAAGCGACCGCAAACCGTTGATGCGCATGATCTGAATCTTGGAGTAATACAGCGCCAGACCCTGGCGAATCACTGGGTCAGCGATCTTGCCGTTCTCTGTGGCTTTTTCAACCATCAGGCGGTACTCCTCGGCAAAGCGACGGTAACCCGTGGTTGCAGACATACCGCGTTCAAAACCAAGGGTGTCGTTGGCAACTTTCCACCCGTTGTTCAGACCGCCCACGATGTTGTCTATCGGACAGCGAGCATCAGAGAAGAACACCTCGTTAAACTCATCGGTACCGTCAGGCTGAACGATGCCGCGCACCTCTACGCCTGCCTGCTTCATCGGCACCAAAAGGTATGAGATTCCAGCCTGCTTCTTTACATCAGGGTCGGTCCGAGCGAGCACAAAGCAGTAGTCGGCGAACTGCGCTTGCGTGGTCCAGACCTTTTGCCCGTTGATGACCCACTCGTCTCCGTCAAGAACTGCCGTCGTCTTGAGAGAAGCCAAGTCTGAGCCGGAGTCAGGCTCAGAGAACCCCTGGCACCAACTCATCGTTCCATCAAGAATGCGCGGCAGGAAATACTTTTTTTGTTCTTCTGTGCCGTTCATCAAGATGGTGGGCCCAACCAAGGTGTCTCCAAAGAAGTCGGCGCGCATGGGAGCTTTTGCCTTAGCGAACTCTTCGGAAAGCACCACTCCCTGCATCGTGGTCAGGTTTTTACCTCCGTACTCTTCGGGCCAAGTTGCGCAGATCCACCCGCCTTCAAACAGGGTTGTGGTCCACTCCAGATTCCAAGTTGCCTTCTCCTCGGAGGTCATCTTGAACCCAGGATCAAACCAGCCAGTAGGCAGGTTCTTTTCGAGCCAAGCTCGAATTTCGATTCGGAACTCTTCTGCGTCAGCGGGATAAGTAAGGTCCATGGCATTAATCTTGACCGATCGGTCAAGTCAGAGCCAGTCAGTAGGAGTTACCTCATGCGGCTGACCTAGGGTTTCACCATGAAACACAAGGCTGAGCGCCCCTTCGATCTGATTGTCTTTGGTGCAACGAGCTTCGTTGGTCAAATCTTGTGCCGGCATCTTGTAGAGCGGCATGGGACGACCGGAGAACTGAAATGGGCGATTGCGGGCCGTGACATTGCCAAGCTTGATCAGGTTGCACAGGACACTGGCGCAGACGTGGAGCGGATTCTGGCAGACGCAAAGGACGCGCCGGCCCTTGCCCTGCTTGCGGAATCAACTCGGGTAGTTGTGTCTACCGTTGGCCCCTATGCGCTCTATGGCTCTGCGTTGATCGCAGCAGTCGCCGCTGCTGGCACTGACTACTGCGACCTGACAGGAGAACCCCAATGGATGCGCGCCATGATTGATACTCATGGCGATACTGCCGCTGCAACGGGTGCACGCATTGTGCACGCCTGCGGGTTTGATTCCATTCCCTCGGACCTTGGCGTGTGGTTTACCCAACAGCGCGCCATAGAACGCTTTGATTCGCCCTGTGACCGTGTGGCCATGCGCGTCTACGCAATGAAGGGGGGCGCTAGCGGCGGGACTATTGCCTCGATGATGAATCTTATTGAGGAGGCAGCAGCTAACCCAGAACTCCGCAAACTCTTGGCCGACCCATACGCTCTAGCGCCCCAAGACATGCGTTCGGGTGTTGAGCAACCTGAGATCACTGCACCCACGCATGATGCGGCCTCGGGGCAATGGATTGCGCCCTTTGTGATGGCAGGGGTCAATACCCGCGTTGTTCAGCGAACTCATGCGCTACTCGGCCGACCATGGGGCTACGAGTTTAAATATGACGAGGCCATGGTCATGGGTTCAGGTGTTGTAGGCGGAGCAAAGGCGGCAGGACTCTCGGCGGCAACCCTTGGAGGCATGGGACTGGCCTCGCTTGCTCCAACTCGCAACCTTCTGAACCGATTTATTCTTCCGAAACCAGGACAAGGGCCATCTCCGCAAGCTCAACGCGAGGGCTTCTTTGAGTTGAGATTCTTTGGGCTAACACCAACAGGTCGCGCCATTCGCACTCAGGTCACTGGTGAAAGAGACCCCGGTTACGGTTGCACCGCTCGGATGTTGGGCGAGGCTGCGTTTGCGCTACTTACCCTTGACCACGCAGAGGTTGCCGGTGGTTTCTGGACGCCAGCAACGGCGCTCGGGGACCGCTTGATTGAACAACTCGAAGCCCATGCTGGAGTGAGCTTTAACGTCCTTATCTAGTACCGGCTTGACCAAACAACCGCTTGGACAGCTGCCATTCAGTTGAAGCAAGCCGAGATGAACTGATCGAACGAGGCTTCGTTGGCGCAGACTCGGAGCTTGCCAGATTCATCTCGCGCAACGTCGAGCGCTGGGCAAAAAAAGTCATCTGTAGCGGTGAAGAAGTGAGGAGATCCAATGACTCCTCGGTCACGGCCAGCGATGTAGTCGTCAAGGACCCACTGTTGGTTCGCAGCAACTTCTTGAACACCAAACTCTGCAGCTAGGGCAGCAAGCACTCGCGAGTCACTCACATCAACGCCTTGTTCAAAGAGTAAATGCCTGAGCCGCAAACTAACTGCCTCACCCACCTGCGGGCTGAGGTTGTACGCAGAAAACGCAAGCGCTAAGGCCGGTAGAGAGGAGGCCGGGAAATTCTCGCTCTTAAAACCAACAAACAAATCTGGAGTGAGCTGTTCTCGAATATCGATAATCTCTTCGAAGATAAACTGCGGATCAAGGGGCTTTTTATTGACCACTTCAAGAGGCCATGAGCGCACCCAAAGCATGACATCTTCTCGACCGAGTTCGGTTCGACGCTCAACAAATCGGCGGAGCCCAACGTGGGTAAACGGGCAACCAATATCTGCGTATACCTCAACCATAGAATTCCCTCAGGAAGTGCAGAACAGGGTGGACTGGAATCGGCTGTTTATCTCGTCGGTAGGAATTGCATTTACTTGCAGACTTAATCATTGGAATCTACACGCAAAGAAGCGGTAGCACGGTGCAGCATTTTTTAATGAGCAGGATCAATTTACAGATCACCATTGGCACCCTTTAGCTGACGGTGCAGCCTGCGGGTAGATTGATCAGATGTCACTCGCTGAGGAACTTGTTTCTACTGCATCTGCTCGCTGGACGAGTCAGTGGAAAGAACTCAAAGCTGAGGTCATAGATACAGGAATTTGCACGGGGTGCGCCGGTTGCGTGATTTCTTGCCCTCATGACGTGATTGGCTACGACCACGAACAGGGTGGGTATAAGCCGTTTCACCTTGAAGAAGAACTCGGCCCAGACGACTGCGGCCACGGGATCAAGGGTTGCACGAGTTGCACCCGGGCATGTCCAAGGTTTCGCCTGTGGGAGGGTCAGGCAGATGAGCATCTGTTTGCTCGAACGCGCGAGGAAGATGAAGTAGCTGGAATTTTTCAAGACATTTTACTGACTCGCGCCTCTGACTCAATGGTGCACGAGATGGGACAAGATGGCGGGTTGGTTTCGGCAATCCTGCTGTGGGCTATGGAGCATGACTATATCGATGCAGCCTTAGTCTCTTACCTTGAGGGAGACAAAGGCTCGTGGAAAGCCAGGCCGGGCGTGGCAGCAAATCGCGAGCAGATTCTGGACGCTGCAGGCAGTCGTTACACCTACTCAGCCAACACCTTGGCCCTTGATGAGGCACTCGAGGCTGGCCACTCCCGATTGGCACTTGTTGGCATGGGTTGTCAGTCCTCTGTGCCGCCAGTGATGTGGTCTCGCAAAATCGGGAAAATCTCTAAGCCAATCGTGTTCAATCTGGGCCTTTTATGCTCAAAGACATTTGATGACGCAATCTTTGAGGAACTCTTCCTTGCCAAATACGGCATCGATCGTGACCAGATCGTCAAGATGAACATCAAAGGTGTGTTCCAGCTCTGGTTAACCGATGGTAGGTACCGAGAAGTCAACCTGAAGGAGTGTCACGCCTGGACCAGAGAAGGCTGCACCCACTGCCCCGACTTTGCGGCCGAACACGCCGACATCTCTTGCGGAGGTATCGGCGAAAACGCAAACTGGACTCTTACTATCGTGCGCACTGACCTTGGCAGAGAAATCATGAGTCGTATGATTTCCGATGGCTCCTTAGAGGCTCGCCCGGGCGACTCGGATCCTGCTGCAATTGCACTCATGCGAAAACTCTCAGAGAAGTCACGTGCCCGCTGGCCCGCGAACGCTGAGGCGAGTGTGCGAGTTGGGTTACCTGAACCCAAACGTAAGGCCGCTCAGCCTTAACTCTGGCTTGAACTGGGCCTGTTGATGATTCAGACTTGTGCCGCAATGCTGCCTCTAGCCAAAGTCTTTGAAATCTAGTTTGACGTTCCGCACTTTTCTTGAACGGCTTGGATATTCGCAGGGACCTTTATCTCTCCTGGTTGTGCAGTGGCCTGATATTTATCAAAGTCCCGAGCAGCAGCGAAAGGAACCGTCTCTTTTAATCCGGCGAAGAGGCATTTGCAGTAGCTGGTACTTTCAAGAGTGACGTCTACGTAGTTGCCAGCATCGTTTGCCCGGACCCCAGTGCAGCCATACATCAAGTTGCCGTAGTAGCCCTCGTTCTTAGTATTCGCATCGCCGTATTCCTTGGGGTCAGGCACCGTGCCACCACAACTGCTGATGGCTAGTGCGCAGGCTACTAACAGCATGACTGTACGAAAGATTGTTTTTTGGGGACGCATCTGGCTCCTAGAGGGCGGGCTGAGTGCAAAAGCTAGCGCTCATCTGCCTCAAGGTTGAAACCCACGCAGATCTGCAAGCTGTGGCAAGGGGCCGGTTGCTATAGGGGGCAGGTTGCTACAAGGTGCAGGCTGCTAGCGACACCGCAGAAGCCCGGTCGTAGTCAAACATCGATGAACACGCACCAAGTCTTTGGGAATCAATCACCGCCAACCTGTTCTGAGCCAGGTTTGCCGACGAGGCCGCTGCGAGTGCCTCGATCAGGCCTGCACCTCGGCCATGTGGCACCGTGGTCACTGTCGAGTTCTCAAGAATTCGAAGTTCCACCTCCTGCCCGTCTGCAGTTCTGCGCTGAAGCCGTGATTGTTTCATGGTAGTTCTTCGGCCAGTTTCAACAGCCACAGGAGAGTCATTTGGACTAGTTCCGCCGGAATGGTTCCTTTGGACTAGCCGGCTGCAACTGAACTAGGGCTCTGCGGGAATTGTATGAGTGCTTATACCAACGGCCGTAGCGCTGATTTTAGAAGCAGCTGCATTTTGCATCAGCTTGATCCCACCAATTGTGGGGACTACCAAAAGAGCAACAATGAGCGTGTACTCCACAAGCGATGCGCCACGCTCCCCTCGTCTGCGTCGGCCTTGGTTGCTGGTTACACGGCGGTCCGGCTTGCTCATAACCATTTGTATCGGTGAACGCGGGCGCAGACTTGAGAAGTGAAAATGTCTATCGCAAGTCCGAATGGCCTAGATCGCAGTTCTTAGTGATTGCGGCGCTTAGACCCGCAAGTACCGTCCAACGGCAATACCCGATCCGACGGCTCCAGTAACTGCGCCTACAACCAGAATCATGATGACGGCTTTCCATAGATCGCCGCCCGTCCACTTAATCTGATTCAGAAGTTCAAACGAAACCTGATTAACAAAGTTTCGTTTCCAAAGTGCGTCAAAGCCCCAGGTAAGGCCCGCAGCAGCTAGTGCTCCAAGCAACCCTTGGACCATTCCCTCGGTCATGAACGGCAGGCGAATAAACCAGTTACTTGCGCCAACTAGCCGCATCACCTCAATCTCTCGGCGTCGCGCAAATACTGCGGTTCTGATGGTGTTGAAGATGAGCAATACCGATACAAAGATGAGTGCAACGCCAAATAGTCGCACCCAAGAATTGAGCGTGCTGAGCGATTTCTGAACCTGCCTGGCATATTCCTCGGCGTACTCAACTCGATACACCCCAGTCATATTTTCAAACTCAGTACCTACAGCCGCCACTACATCGGCATCAGTACTCGTTGGTTTCACCCGAAAGCTCTGAGGCAGTTCTTCGGGGTTGATTGAGTCAACGAAATCAGGTTGATCTGCAAATAACCTCTTGAACTCGGCATAGGTCTTGTCTTTGTCTAAGAACTTGACTGACTCAACCTGAGGATTGGATTGCAAGTTTTTACTCACACTGTCGATCTGCTCGGCAGTGGCTCCGGGGTTCATATATACAAACATCTGAACATCAGAGCGAAGCCCCAAGAAGCTTTGATTGATTCCAGTTCCAATCAAAAAACTCACTGCCACGAAGGCCAACGCAATGGCTACGGTTAGCAGTGAGGCCAGCGTGAGCGTTAGGTTGCGGACAAGGTTTGAACCTGTCTCTTTAAGCACATAATCGAGACGAACTGCCACTGTGTTCTACCTCTCTACTTCTGCGGTAGGAACCGGCTTGATACGACTGCGCATGTTCGCAGACATCATTCGTACACACCTCTGGCTTGGTCGCGAACCACGTTGCCTCGGTCAAGTTCGATCACTCTGCGGCGCATCGTGTCAACTATCCCTCGATCATGCGTTGCCATAACCACTGTGGTGCCCGTTCGATTAATGCGATCAAGCAGCTTCATAATTCCTACTGACGTGGCTGGGTCAAGGTTTCCCGTCGGCTCATCAGCAAGAAGAATGAGCGGCCTGTTCACGAAGGCCCTAGCAATTGAAACTCTCTGCTGCTCGCCACCCGAGAGTTCATTTGGCATTGAGCCTGCTTTTCGGCCAAGCCCAACAAGTTCCAAAATCTGGGGAACGGCCTCTCTGATTACAGACTTGGGCCTGCCGATAGCCTCTAGAGCAAACGCAACATTCTCAGCCACGGTCTTGTTAGGCAACAGCTTAAAATCCTGAAATACGCTTCCGATGTTTCTGCGTAAATACGGAACCTTGTATCCGGGAAGGGCTGCAATGTCTTTTCCGGCAACGTAGATCTTGCCCTTCTCGGCAGTCTCTTCTCGGTTAAGAAGTCGCAAAAAGGTGGACTTGCCAGAACCAGAAGGCCCAACAAGAAAGACGAACTCTCCCTTATCGATGTCTACGGTTGCATCGCGAAGGGCCATATGTTCGCCCTTATAGATCTTCGAGACATTCTCGAGTTTGATCACGGTTTCCTGACCAGAGTGTTCGTTAGTGTTCGTTGAATTTCACTAGGTGCTTCACCGAGTTACTCGGGGTGGTGGCACTTTTTGTGAATGCTGCTGTTACAGACCTGCGAGGTTACCGCGATGAAGCGGGCATGTGTGGAACCCCCTGAGCGGTCTCTTGGTGTGCGGGCAGTACGCTAATTGGCGTCAACACCCTCAGCGCGCTGCCAGCGCAAGAAAGCCTCCATCAACTCGTCCAAGTCGCCATCGAGCACCCCCTCGGGGTTTGGCAACTCCAGACCTGAACGAAGATCCTTGACCTGTTGATACGGCTGCAACACATAGTTGCGGTCTTGGCTTCCAAAATTGACTGAGGACTGATCACCCGTAATTTCGGCAATCTTGTCCATTCGTTTGGCTCGCTCGAGCTCTAAAAGACGAGCTTTGAGGGTCTTCATAGCCCGATCTTTGTTCTGATGCTGAGAGCGCTCGTTCTGACAAGAAGTAACTACACCCGTTGGCAAGTGGGTGATTCTTACCGCAGAATCAGTCACATTGACATGCTGCCCTCCTGCCCCAGAGGACCGGTAGACATCGATGCGCAGGTCTTTGTCGTCGATCTCAATCTCTGAGTCGACATCTTCGATAAACGGCGTGACCTTGACAGAGGCAAAGCTAGTTTGACGCCGAGCGTTATTGTCGAACGGAGAGATCCGCACTAGTCGATGCACGCCGTGCTCCGATCGGAGCAGCCCGTAGGCATTACGCCCTTTCACCACAAAAGTGGCCGAAGAGATCCCCGCCTCGCCGCCCTCATTGAGCGACTCAATCTCGGCTGCAAATCCACGCCGCTCCGCCCACCGCAGGTACATCCTCAACAGCATCTCGGCCCAGTCCTGAGCCTCTACCCCACCCGCTCCAGAATTGACGTCAACAATGGCATCGCGCTCGTCGTACTCCCCAGTAAAGAGCGCTCGTAGTTCAAGCGCAGCAAAGTCGCGCTCCAAAGATCTCACCTCTTTGGTCAGTTCAGGCTCAAGGCTCTCATCGTCTTCCTCGCGCGCAAGCTCATGCAGAATGGCTAAGTCCTCAACCCTTGACTGAAGCGAGTCGAACAACTGAAGATCATCAGACATCTCGGCAAATTCGCGCTGCAGTATCTGCGCAGCGGCCGCATCCTCCCAAAGATCAGGGCGGCCAAGCTCAGTCTCTAGCTGCGGCTGACGGTGTCGAAGGTCTGCAATGCGCAGATAGTCCTGTGTTTCAGAAAGCCTGGTTCGGAGCGCAGCAATCTGCGAAGAAAAATCGAGCATCAATCAGGCGCCGTGGCAAACCTTGTACTTCTTACCGCTGCCACATGGGCACGGAGCATTTCTTGGGGTTCGCTCCCAGTCGGTCTTAACCACCGGCTGCTGAGTTGCGGGTGCAGCTTCTGGGGCGTTACTTCCACCCTCGGCTGACACTCGAGACGTTGTTTCTAACGCCGCTGCCGGACCAGCAGTTTGAGCCGTGGCTGGGTCGTCAGGCGCTGTGTAACTGAAGTCGCCGATGGGTCTAGCAGTTGGCTCCTCTTCTTGAACCACCTGCACGTGCATGACGTACTGCACGTATTCACGATCAACGGTTGCCATGAGTTGGCCAAACATCTCGTAACCCTCACGCTGCCACTCACTTAGCGGATCTTTCTGGCCGAGCGCTCGAAGGTTGATGCCTTCTTGCAAGTAATCCATCTCTTTCAGGTGATCTCTCCAGCGAGCATCAATGATCTTGAGCATGACCTGCCGCTCAATCTGCCGCATGGTGTCGTGGCCGAGCTCTTCCTCACGTCCCTCATAGTGATGAGTCGCGTTCGACATCAAGGCGTCATAGACCTGATCGCTACTAGTGGCTGCAACGAGAGACTCGGCATCCAAAGTTGTAGGCCAATATGACGTCGCATCGGCAACGAGTGCGTCAACATCCCACTCCTCTGAATAGTCAGCAGAGCAATGCGTGTGCAGTAAACCGTCTACGGCTTCGGCAAGGGCTTGCAGCGTCTCTTCACGCAGGTCGACCCCATCAAGGACTTCGTCGCGTCGGCGATACACCACCTTGCGCTGCTCGTTCATCACCTCGTCGTACTTCAGCACGTTCTTGCGGATTTCTCCGTTTCTCGCCTCTACGGTGTTCTGAGCTTTTTCGATGGCCTTGGAAACCATCTTGGCCTCAATCGGAACCTCATCATCCCAACCTTTACCCATCACCCACTCAATGGCCCCGGTTGCGAAAAAGCGCATCAGGTCATCTTCAAGCGACAAGTAGAACTGGCTCTCGCCCGGATCTCCTTGTCGACCCGAACGGCCACGCAACTGATTGTCGATTCGACGACTCTCGTGACGCTCGGTTCCAAGCACGTATAGCCCGCCTAGAGCACGCACGCGGTCTCCGTCGACAGCGCACTCAATTTTGTGCTTCTCGAGCAGTTCTTCGTAACGGGCTTGGCCCTCTTCTGATTCAAACTCGAGACCCTCGGCGTTGACATCTTTTGCCGCAAGGCCTTCGGGGTTACCGCCAAGCAGAATGTCTACTCCTCGACCAGCCATGTTGGTAGCGACGGTGACCGCACCAACTCTGCCTGCTTGGGTAACAATCTCGGCCTCACGTGTGTGCTGTTTAGCGTTGAGCACCTCGTGACGAATACCGCGCTTTTCTAGCTCGCGTGCCAAGCGCTCAGACTTCTCGACTGAGACCGTACCCACCAAAATCGGCTGGCCTTTTTCTGTACGAAACGCAATATCTTCTACTGCTGAGGCAAACTTTGCCGCCTCGGTGCGATATATAACGTCTCGCTCGTCTAGGCGGACCATAGGACGATGGGTTGGGATCGGCACCACCTGCAAGTTGTAGGTACCCATAAACTCAGCAGCCTCGGTGACAGCAGTTCCAGTCATGCCAGCAAGCTTGTCGTACATGCGGAAGTAGTTCTGCAAGGTGACTGTTGCCAACGTCTGATTTTCTTCTTTTATCTTGACTCCCTCTTTCGCCTCAACCGCCTGGTGCAAGCCTTCGGACCAACGCCGACCCTCGAGCACGCGACCCGTAAACTCGTCAACAATCTTCACTTCGCCGTCGGCGATTAAGTAATCACGGTCTTTGCGGTAGAGCTCTTTTGCCTTGATTGCCACCTGCAACTGATGCACCAGGCTGTTTGAAACGTCGTCGTACAAGTTGTCGACGCCAAGAGATTTTTCTACACGATCAATACCCTCGGGAAGCGGGAAGACCACCTTCTTCTCTTCGTCTACCTCGTAGTCGGCATCACGGTTGAGTGAGCGAGCGATTTGAGCAAATTTGTAATACAGCTTCGCTGCATCGCTAACACGACCAGAAATAATGAGCGGGGTACGCGCCTCATCAATCAGAATTGAGTCGACTTCATCCACAATGGCAAATGAGTGGCCCCTTTGCACCTTCTCTTCGAGTGAAAGTGCCATATTGTCTCGTAGGTAATCGAAACCGAACTCGTTGTTGGTTCCATAGGTGACATCACAGGCGTAGTTCCCACGCTTGATTGCCTGATCATTTTCTCCGGGCAGAATCATGCCAACCGAGAGGCCTAAGAAGTTATGAATCCTTCCCATAGACTGGGCATCTCGTTTGGCTAAGTACTCGTTCACAGTAATGATGTGAACTCCCTTACCGGCAAGACCATCAAGGTAGACCGGAAGGGTTGACACCAAGGTCTTGCCCTCACCGGTCTTCATCTCCGCAACCCAACCAAAATGCAGGGCTGCACCGCCCATCAGCTGCACGTCATAGTGGCGCTGACCAGTCACCCTGCGAGAGGCCTCTCGGGCTACGGCAAAGGTTTCAATGAGCAAATCATCAAGGTCTTCGCCACGATCGAGACGGCTGCGAAACTCTCCGGTTTTAGCCTGTAGAGCCGCATCAGAAAGCGCCTCATACTCTGGCTCAAGAGCGCCAATATCTGGCACAAGACCTGCCAGCGCCTTGACCTTCTTGCCTTCACCGGTGCGTAATAATTTGTCGAGGAGTCCCACTTGGTTGATACTACCGGCGGCCGGGGCAGGACCTGCACCCGAGGTAAGAAGCGACCGGGGAGAACACCCCTGAGTGCTTCGGAAGACTGCTCCCCTGTGCTGTTTAATCTGAGCTGCATGCCGACCGAATCTGTACCCACTCCCAGATCCCAGCAACCGCCAGCTGGCCTACAGCCTGTGCTCGCATCTCTTTTTTCGCTAGTCTTTCCCCAGCATTGCGTGTTGTGTCTTCGTCAGGGGACGGGGCTCTGTATGCGCTGTATCGCAACTCTGGTGCCTGCGCCCGAGCTTTTCGCTCCCCCCGGATTTGATACCTGTGACTCACTTCTGAGCTATACGGGGGCTACTAAAGACTTGGTAGCGGCACTCAAATTTCACAATCACAGAGATGCAGTAGGCCTGCTGGGGTTTGCCATGGCACAACTCCTTGATCCACCCAAAGACTCAACCGCTAGCGAACCAACTGTGACATGGGCCCCTACCTCTGCCGCAAGAAAGACCAAACGCGGCTTCGATCAATCCGAACTATTAGCTCGAGCTGTTGCAACTTCGCTTGGGTTCAGCTCGGCCCGGCTCCTGCGTCGCCTTCCCGGAGATGCTCAAACAGGACACAGCCGAGCAGAACGCCTGCTTGGCCCACAGTTCATTGCGACTCAGCGAGCACCCGAACGAGTTCTTCTGATCGACGACGTCAGGACTACTGGGGCCACGCTTTGCGCCGCCGCCGATGCCCTCATCGAGTCGGGAGCACGGTCGATTCAGGGTCTGACCTTGGCAGTCACCCTGTAGCTAAGACCCCAAATATTTTTAGCTTCCGGGAAGGGTGGCCCAAGGATTTTCGCCCGAGAGCATACGGTCGATGCGATCCTGAATCATTCCCTGCCACTCGGGATGAGTCAGCACATAAAACCGGTTCGCCCTCATGGCATCAATCACAAGTGAAGCAACATGCGCTGGCTGTAAACCTTCGGCAATCCAGGTGCTGACCATTTCCTTCATCGCCAGCAGCCCAGCGTCTACCTCTTCAACCTCGACGGCATCAACTTGGTCGGGACGGTTACGCTCCGACTCGTTAATTCTGGTTCGCACCCAGCCTGGGCATAACACGCTCACGCCGACTTCGGGGTGCGTCATCTGCAACTCAACCGACAGTGTTTCAGACAGGGTAACCACTCCGTGCTTGGCCACGTTGTAGGGACCCATTCCAGGGTTTGAGGTCAGCCCCGCCATAGATGCGGTGTTCACTATGTGTCCGCCGCCACTCGCAATGATGAGCGGTGTAAAGGTGTGAACCCCGTGGATGACTCCCCAGAGATCAACATCAAGAATCCAGCGCCAGGTCTCTAAATCAATCTCCCAGGAAAGCCCGCCACCCGAAACGCCAGCGTTGTTACATGCCACATGTAGTGCACCAAACACGTCCATTGCTGCGGTACCAATTCTGTCCACGTCGGCTGCTTGTGCCACATCTGCAGTCACAGCAAATACGTCGGCACCACTGACACGAAGCTCATCAGCAGCCGCTTCGAGCGCTGCAGTTTCAACATCGGCAAGCACAACCTTCATGCCAACATCTACAAACGCCGTGGCCAAGGCTCTACCGATTCCACTCGCTGCGCCGGTCACCACCGCAACTTTGCCCTCAAACTGTTCCATGACTAACTCCTTTGCGATTGCTCTGCAGTTTGGGACACAGTCGTAGCCATGCGCCAACTGGGTCAGTGAATCTGCTCAGCCAGTACTGCAGCACCGCCAACCTAGAAACATCACCTTGCCGATCTAGAACGCGGCAACTTGATGCTCACCGAAAGGCGTCGCTGCATTGGCATTCCCCTCCCCAGATTTTTCTGGAATCACTGGGCTTTGTGGCCTAGCAGTGGTTTCTGCAACTTCCTACCACCGGGGTTATTTGCCTAGCAGGTTTCTTGGGGTAGAGGCATACTTCGTCCTGAGTGGGTTCTTGATCACTAGGCTGCTCCTTCGGTCCACCCCAACGAGCCCTAGAGAACTCCTCAAGTGGTAGGCCCGACTCTCTTCGGGCCGAAGCCGACCGGCTTAAGGGGCTGCATTTCTGTGGCCCGACCCTCGAGCGGTTTGCACCGTGGTTCGGTGGCAAGATTTCTTCTATCGCCCCGCAGGCGAGGCGATAGAAGAAACTCACAAATTAGTAGCGGTAGTTCTCAGGCTTGTATGGCCCCTCAACGGGGATTCCCAAGTACGAGGACTGCTCAGGGCTCAGGGTGGTGAGCCGAACTCCGAGCGCATCTAGGTGGAAACGGGCGACCATCTCGTCGAGTTGCTTTGGCAGCACGTACACGCCAAGCGGGTAATCCTGCAGCTTGGTAAAGAGTTCTATCTGTGCCAGAACCTGATTCGCGAATGAACAGCTCATCACAAAGCTCGGGTGACCTGTTGCGCAGCCCAAGTTCAGTAGCCGACCTTCGGCCAGGATCAGTACGGAATGGCCATCTGGAAACACAAACTCATCGAGTTGAGGCTTGATGGCGATTCGTTGCACATCGCTCTGGCGGAACAGGCCGGCCATATCGATTTCATTGTCGAAATGCCCGATGTTTCCGACAATTGCATTGTGCTTCATGCGGCCCATGTGCTCGGCCGTGATGATGTCCTTATTTCCGGTTGTGGTGATGAAAATATCGGCAGTCTCGACAACATCCTCGATGCGCACAACCTGATAGCCCTCCATGGCAGCCTGCAGAGCGCAGATGGGATCAATCTCTGTGACCACAACTCGGGCGCCCTGACCGCGCAGTGACTGTGCGCTGCCTTTACCAACATCGCCGAAACCGCAGACCACGGCCGTCTTGCCGCCGATCATCACATCGGTTGACCGGTTCAGACCATCGATCAGCGAGTGGCGGCAACCATAGAGGTTGTCGAATTTTGACTTAGTCGTGGAGTCATTCACGTTGATGGCCGGGAACAGCAGTTCCCCCGCCTCGAGCATCTGATACAAGCGATGCACGCCCGTAGTCGTTTCTTCAGTCACACCCATAATGCCTTGGCCCACACGGGTCCAACGCTGCGGATCTTCGCTCAGCGTGCGACGCAAGGTAGCGAGAACAACAAGCCACTCCTCGGAATCATCTTCTGAGTCTGCGGGTACCTGAGCTGCTTGTTCGTACTGGGTTCCCTTATGCACGAGCATGGTGGCATCTCCGCCATCATCAAGAATCATGTTTGGTCCACCAGACTCGCCGCCCCATGCGAGCACCTGCTCGGTACACCACCAGTACTCTTCAAGGGTTTCGCCCTTCCAGGCGTAGACCGGCACGCCCGAGGGGTTGTCGATGGTGCCCTGCGGGCCGACCACTACTGCTGCTGCAGCTTCATCTTGAGTTGAGAAGATATTACAGCTGCACCAGCGCACGTCTGCGCCAAGAACTGTCAGCGTCTCAATCAACACTGCAGTCTGCACAGTCATGTGAAGCGAACCGGTAATTCGGGCCCCAGCAAGCGGCTGGGCATCGGCGTACTCGGCACGAATTGCCATCAGCCCGGGCATTTCTACTTCTGCTAGTTCAATCTGTTTGCGACCGAGCGATGCAAGCGCTAGATCCGCAACTTTAAAGTCTGTGAAATTCATTCTTTCCTCCATCGCCCCGCTGCCTGTTAACAGTTTGGGGCGCGCAATTAGTCCACGGATAGGGGTGCTTCAGGCTGGGGTCGTCTGACTCCAAGTTCATGCAGCCTTTGCAGACTTGAGAGACTAGTCGGTAGAAGCTCACGCGGTGAGAGTCCCGAGGCCAATCAGGATGCACGGATCTGCTCAGTCGGCCTGAGTGACTGCGTTTTTGGCTCGGCCGATTGTGCCTGTTTTCCACTCGAATTATGCAAAGCTTGTGAAGTTGGGGCCAACTGCGGGCTCAACTTGACCAAGGAGAAATATCCAGATGTCAGCAAAACCAATTGCGATCGTAGCGTTGCTACTATCGGCCGTACTACTAGCAGGTGCCTGCTCCTCGAGTACCACTGAAGACACCACGACCACATCCAGTACCACGACCGAGGCGACCACCACAACGATTGACGCTGCTGCAGCCGCTGCTGCGCAACTTGCAGAGACTGTTCGATTCGATAAAAACGTGCAGCAGGATCTGTACGACGTGGGTTGTCACCCCGGCGTTGTAGATGGCAAATTCGGCCCTCGAACAGATGCGGCAATCCTTGCGTTTCAAGCTGCTGATGGCCTAAAGGCTGACGGCCTATACGGTGCTGCTACGGCCGCTGCCCTTAAAAAAGCCGCTGCAGATGGCAAAACTGTTTGTGTGGCATCAACGACGACAACAAAACCAGCAACCACCACGACGGTTGCATCTGGCGGAACCGCTGCATGTACCGCAACGGCATTACTCACTGCTTTGCCAGCCGAAGGTGAAACAATCGGCAGTTACGTGTGCTCCTCGGGTTACGCAGCCGGAACATTGAGCGACGGCAGCACCAAGTTCATCGTTGAGTCGAAGAACGGCAAGTGGTACGCCTTCAGCACTGACCCGTGTGGCGCAGCCAGCGCAGGGATCCCACCAATCATCCTTGAGGCTGGCTGCCCAAGCTGACCGCAGTCTGGGCTCTTTTTGCCTAGTCGCACCGTCACCGTTACCCATCCCATCCGCCTCTCCCTTGGCGCCGTGTATCTTCCGAATCCGGAGATACACGGCGCCAAGGCGCGTCTTCTGCCAAACTTTCAAAGTTGGGCCCAGATTTGAGCTTCCCTTAACCAACAGGAGATGTATAGATGTCAGTAAAACCGGTCGCCGTAGCAGGGTTTCTGCTCACAGTCGTACTGCTAACAGGTGGCTGCTCCTCAAGCAGCAGCGAAGACACGACTACCACTACCGCGGCAGCTAGAACCACCGTTGTCTCACCGGCCGCAGCGGCCGAAACCATGCAGTTCGATAAAGCCGTTCAGCAACAGCTCTATGATGTCGGGTGTCATCCAGGGGCCGTAGACGGCAAGTTTGGGGCACAAACTGATGCCGCGATTCTTGCCTTTCAAAGGGCCGATGGGCTTCCCGCAGATGGTGAATATGGTCCCGAGACCGAATCAGCACTTAAAAAAGCTGTAGCGGAGGGCAAGGTTGTCTGCGTGGCCGCCTCGAGCACCACCACCACTGCAACTGCATCCTCGACCGCAGCACCAAGCGGACCTGCGTGCACAGCAACGGTTATCACTAATGCTATTGGTGGCGACCCAGGAACACAGCTTTACACCTACCGATGCTCGGGTGGCTTTGCGGCTGCCGGCGTAGGCAACCCAGATGTTGAGGGTGGCTCCAGTACATTCTTGCTCAAAGCCCAAAATGGTACATGGGTAGTGCTCGATAAAGAGCCGGAATGCACAAAACAGCCGCCAGTCGTCCCGCAGGATCTACAGAACATCGTCTGCACCACCTAGCCCTGGCTGCACCGCCTAGCCCTGGCTGTCCACCTAGCCATGGCTGTCCACCTACCCACCAGCCCACGGCCCCGCCAATCTTCTTTGGCGCCGTTTATCGCCGGAAACCGTCGATAAACGGCGCCAAAGCGCGTGGGGGTGGGGGCAGAGGTGGGTCAGAGGTGGAATTAGCGGATGCGGGCTTTGATCTCGTCGAGGATTGGCACCGGGCCGGGGTCGACGCCCTCGTGCGCAGCCATATGCAACGTGACTAAGTCGCCAAAAAGCATCAGGTCGAAGAGTTGCGCTAGCCGGCCCTCTCCCTGAGCAGCTACTGAGTGCACGCCCGACACAATCTCTTCACAGATCTCTGAAACCAAGTCGAAGCGTCGCTGTACTTGTGGGTGCTCAAAGTCGTGGCGCAGCAACAACATGGAAAAAACTTGGCGGGTGACGTCCCCGTGCTGGCCCCAACCACAGATCTCATTATGAGTGAGTTCAGGGATGCGATTAGCAAACGAGGCCACCTTGGGATTCTCGTTGAACTGGCCTTTCCACCGCCAGGCTGCGGTCTCGCCCAGAGTTCCCCCGCCGTAGACGATCGGAAGAGTTCTGCCAATACGCTTGGCCAACTTGAGCGCTTGATTGCCATCGGCAAGCAAAGCATCTCGCCTCTGAGAAACCTGCAGAATCATTGCCTTGACTTGAGCCGAGGCACCATCGAACAGGCCAAGCTTCTCGAGCACTAACAAAGGCGGCACCGAGACTGCACCAATTGCTGCCCGCGGCATTGGGATGTCTGAGTCAAGTGAAATGACAGGCGCACCCCACTCGCGAGCTATCCGCTCTAGTTCACCGCCCGTTGTGATTGCTACAAGTCGAGCCCCTGCTCCTAGAGCCTGATGCACCGCATCGAGAGTCTCTTCGGTCGCACCTGAGAAGGAGACTGCGATGACCAAGGTGTTTGGTCCCACAAACTCGGGACACTCATAGTTCTTTGACACCAAAATGGGAACAGGGCAACTTGGCTGAGCAACTGAAGACACGACGTCCGCAGCAAGGCCACTTCCACCCATGCCCACAATCAGCACCGAGGAGATTCCCTGTGGGGGAGGTAACCCGGCCACCGAATCGGTGCGCGCAACGGCATCTGCACACTGCTCCGGCAGACGGTACGCCGCCTGAAACATTCCAAGAGTATCTAGTGGTTCAATCATGTTGACTCCTTCCTCGGAGCGGAGCGACACAAGCATTGTCCGCGGATTTGCCCGCCGAGTACAGGTCTAGTGAGCTCAGGCCTATTGAGCTCAGACATCCTCAGCAGATTACCGAGCAGCAACTACTGCTCCAGTAAAATCGGGTCAGGAAAAATCTATTCGGCGAAGGTCAGGGCAATTCCCTCTGCCTTGGCCTTTGCAGATAAACGCTCAGACTCGGCCTTGTCAACCGACGAGGCCTGATCAATCAACATGACCGGAATTCCATCACGGACTGCGTAGGACTGATTCAGCCGGGGGTTAAAGAGCAATTGCTCCTCGGCAAAATACAACAGCGGCCCCTTATCTTGCGGGCAAGCCAGAATTTCTAGCAGTCGCGGATCAAGGTGTTCAGCTGTACTCATGTTGTTTACTCCTTGCACGGTTCCTGTGCGTTCATTTGATGGACTCTGTTCAGACTCGTGGATAAACACAGAACCTGCACACAGTAGGTCTGCCAAACTCAGTCGGCCATTACTTGTTGAACTTCAGCTACTCGTGCAGCGCAAGCCTGAGCGTTCGCTGCCTCAAGGTTGAGTCGCAAAAGCGGCTCTGTGTTGGATGCCCGAAGGTTAAACCACCAGTCGCCACAATCGACCGTAAGCCCGTCCATGCGGTCCTGATCTGCAGTTTTATAATGGGTTGCAACCCGCTCAATGACCTTGGCTGCATCTGACACCTTGGTGTTAATTTCACCCGAGTCTCCGTAGCGTTCGAAGGGCGCAGAAAGTTCAGAGAGCTTCTGCCCGGACACGGAGAGTTGTTCGAGCACGACCATGGCAGCAATAATCCCGGAGTCCGCTCGGTAGTTATCCCTGAAGTAGTAGTGCGCAGAGTGCTCGCCACCGAAAATAGCTCCGGTCTCTGCCATGACCTCTTTAATGAAGGAGTGGCCAACCCGAGTGCGAATGGGAGTTCCTCCGTGTTCTAGAACCACCTCTGGCACCGCCTTAGAACAGATCAGATTGTGAATAACGGTCTCACCCGGATGGCGATCAAGAATGCCTGCCGCAATGATCGCTGTCGTAGTTGACCCAGACAGGCCAAGGCCCAACTCATCGACTAGAAACACGCGATCTGCGTCGCCATCGAATGCCAAACCAATATCAGCTCCGACCTCAAGCACGCGAGCTCGCAGATCTGCTTGATTTTCTGGCTGGATCGGGTCTGCTGGGTGATTTGGGAACGTACCATCTAGCTCGCCGTACATAATCTCGACATCGAACGGCAGTGAGTCAAAAACTGCTGGCAGAATCAGGCCGCCCATACCATTGGCAGTATCAGCAACAATCTTGAGCGGTGCCAAGACTGAGGTGTCTACGAAGGAACGAACATGGTCTGCAAAGGCCAAGAGTAAGTCTTCTTGTGAGAGTGAGCCGGTGCTAACACCCGCTGGGATTTTGCCGGCAAGAGCTGCCTCAGCAACGGTGCGAATTTGGCTCAACCCAGAGTCCTCACCCACGGGCCGAGCACCCGACTTGCAGAACTTGATGCCATTGTATTTGGCTGGATTATGCGAGGCTGTAAACATCGCTCCCGGGGCATCAAGGCTGCCTGCAGCGAAGTACAAAAGATCAGTAGAGCCCAAACCTAGGTCGACGACGTCAAGACCTTGGCTCTGCACACCGCTAGCGAACTCTGCTACTAAGTCAACCCCCGAAGGCCTCATATCTCTTGCAACAAGGACCCTGGTGGTGGGTTGAGATGGTGAGGCCTCGCCAAGGACGAACTGGGCGAATCCCACTCCGATTGCGTGGGCAATACTTAAGTCGAATTGTTCGGGGACTAGGCCACGAACGTCGTAGGCTTTGAAGATGTTTTCGAGCGTTGTCACAGGTACTAACCCTAGTTCTCAGAAGCAGTGCAACTAGACGCCTTAACCCCGTGATCTCTGCTCGACAGGCTTAGCCCTCATTGGCGCCGGCTAAGAACTCGGCAGAATCAACCTCGTATTGACCCAGGCGACCCAAGCGGCGAATACGAAACAGGTCTCGTACCAGCCGGAACGCATCTCTGGCGACACTCACCGTGGAGCGTTCAGAATTCTCGACTTCAACGGGTATCTCGTGAAGGGTGAGCCGATAGCGCTCGACTAGGGCAAAAACTTCAACATCAAAGGCAAAGCCGTCGATCTTGGCCTGAGAAAATATCAGACGGCCAACGTCGGCACGCATTGCCTTGAGGCCACATTGCGTGTCTCGGTAGCGTCCAAGCAGAACTAGGCCAGTCAGCACGTTGATAATGCGACCGCCCACCTCTCGTAGACGGCCAGCCTTAACTACAGTCTGAGTATCAACATGTTGCCTACTGCCAACCACTACATCCCAGCCCTGCTCGACTCCATCAAGAAGAAGTAGGATTTGCTCGGGCGCGTAGGACAGGTCTGCATCAGTAAAAGCAACCACACGCCCCGAAGCGGCCAACACCCCAGCGCGCACTGCAGCGCCTTTGCCAGCGTTGACTTTTTGCTTCAGAACTAGATCGGCACCTGCACGCTCGGCTTCTGCGGCCGTGTCGTCTAGGGATCCGTCATCGACAACCACAATTTGCAGGCCGCCTTCATTGTCGACTTGCGCTAGCGCGGAACGGATCCGTTGAACTGAGTTTGCAATTCGATCAGCCTCGCCGAAAGCGGGCACAACTACTGACAGCCGAACTCGGCCTTGGGGTGCAGGTCGAGGGTGAGGGGCCCGCTGGTCTTGTCGAACGGTGACAAGCATTGCCTCGCGGTAAGTCATGATCCTCACCAAAAAAGCCGTCATCAGCGCTGGCAGTTTGATGACTAACAATGCTCCCCACCACTCCGGCTGCAGCAGTTGATAGAGCAAGGACAGAACCAATACATCTGCAAGTAGCGAAAATGCCGAGCCGCGCATATACGCAGCGGGGCGTCTATACCAACGCCGCGAGGGGTCATCAGGGAAGGACACAAATCCGTGCAAAACCCAAGACACGCTGGTTGCAAGGGCCACTGCAAGGGAGTCGGCAAGCCAGATGGGCAGTCCTATGACCTCTCGAAAAACGACCAGCGTAATCAGGTCAACAGCAGTTGCGATGAAGCCCACTAGGGCGAAACGCCGAAGAAAATCCACGGCTATTGGCCTAGGGTCAGCAATCCCGAGACTGCATCATCATCATCATCATCACCATCACCATCATCAGAATCAGAATCAGAATCCGCAGCATCAGATTCAGGGCCGGGAACGTCTCCGATAGGCGTCTCTCCAGCCATGGCGCCCTCAGGACGAATTCGGCGGCGATGGTCAAGTACGGCTAATCCAGCTAGGCCAAAGAGTCCGGCAAACGTTGCCAACCATCCGAGCACGTCGTATTTGCTGTACCCATACCCCAAGGAGACGTGCTTCTCTGTGGGAACTACCACCATGAAGTTGGGGCTCACCCGGTAAGGGCCCTCTGCGCCGCTCGCATGCCAATTCGGGAAGTACGAGATTTTGACGAGCACGGGAACTCCAACTTTGTCTACGTCAAACTCAATCGAATCCTGAGTTGTGACAATATTGCTCACCTGAATAGGCGGGTTGGGCTGCTTCTGAGTTGAGGCCTCTGCAGCCGTTGCTCGTGGCCAATCATCAGGGCCCGAAGTTGCAAGAAGTACGTCCCATTTTGTTGGGTCATTGAACCAAGTCACAGCTGGACCGGCAGATTTCGAGCCCTGCACATTTGCTTGGATCTGAGCATCGGTTTGTGGCAGTCGCTCCTTGGCGTACACCCAACCATCGATGTGGTCATCTGCATCGGTGAGCACTACAGGGTCGTTTTCTAAAGGAACCACTAGTTCCGAGTCAGCCACTTCAAACACAGCCCAATTTTCACTTTGAGGCACGCCCGCAGTGTCTGAATAGGTGAAGGTCTCGTCGGCCACCTGAGTGAGGCGCGGTTCGGTCTTTGCAGCAGCCACCGCTGCATCAGTTGTGGCCATGTAGTACTTGACCCCAAGCAACTGAAGGTGCGAAACACCTTGGTTGATATTGAAGCTTGTGTAGGGCAACTCGCGCTGTGCCCGTGAAGGCGCAGTTGATAGTTCGGACTGGGTCAGGAAGTGGAACGGCGTGGTTGAGGAAGCTTCGAAGTACAGCCCTTCCATAGACCCAACGCAGCCGTCGGTGAAGTAGGGCAACAACATGAGCGCCATGGTGGTGCCGTGACGGTTCAGGCCAGTGTCGTATTCCCAAAAAGCCCTGCCGCAGCCGTTTTCTTTCGAGACGTCTTTCATCATTGACATGATCCCTGCAAACTCGGGGTAGGCGTCCTTGCCTTCAAGGCCTGAGTAGTTCCATCGAGCCCAATCATTGACAATTGCAGTTTGGAAACTAATTCCAGACCAGCGATACACCGTGGACGTTGGACGGTTGGGGTCTGCCACAAGCACCCCACCGGGCAGTAACCGGAAAGCTCCAAGCAACCCAAACAAGAAGATGACCAAAACCACAGCAGTGCCAGCTACCGCAACCTTGACTGGCTCCTCACGGCGATGTGTTATGTCTTGAACGGCCAGAGAAATTGACCTGACAATCAAAGCCAGAGCCAAACCAGCTAGCAGGTAAAGGGCCAAGTAGTAAAAAGGTAAGAGCCTTGCGTTCCAGAGCCTGTACTGGGGAAAGAATCTGAAGATCCAGGCGAGCACCACAATGGTGAGCCCAAAGAACCATCCCAATCGAACCCGCTGAATAAGTGAAAGCACTAACCCAAGACCAGCAAGCGCAAACACTAGATTTCGATAGGGCATACCGCCTGAATCCAGCTCTGGTACGGCGAGCAGGTAGTCATAGTACTTGGTGTATTTTTCCCAGCCCATGTCGTTCATGAAGGCGCTGTTGCCAAGGAATGCCAACGACCAAAATCCGGTCAGTAGCCCACCTACAGGAGCGACCAGCAGAATCCATCTACCAAGACGGGTGTCAATGCCTGCGAAGAACGCGAACACCAAACCAAGCAGTACCAGCGCAAGCACCCACCAGGTTGACCAAACAGCAACAATTAGCCCGGCAACTGCGATTGCAACTAGGGCCGGAATCCAAGCCAATCGCTGCTTGAGCCAAGGAAGAACCCGGGGCTCAAATCCTGTGAAGAGTACAACGGCTACCAGCGTTGCAAGGCCGGGGAACCACCATTGCGAGGGGAACCAGACCGATGCGCCAGGGAGGTCGCGTAGTTGATTCACTAAGGGGATGTTGGCGTCTGACAGCAGGGTAAATAGTGAGAGTGCGATGAGCACACCTGCAACCCAACGCCCTACCCGGCTGGCATCCCACCAGGGGGTGCGGTCTTCTCTGCGGAGAAACAAAAGAATCAGCAGAGTTGCGATGCCAGCAAAGATTGCGGGAATCAGATGGCACAGGATTGTGAGCGCCAACAGGGTTGCCCCAAGTGCCCGGTCACGGCCAGTACGAACGCCTTTGAAGACGACGGCTAGGTAAAGCACGGCCATGGTCAGAGAGATAGAGAAAGCAAACTCCCCGGCCAAGGTAGAGGCCCCGTTACCGCCAAGAATAGTAAAGCCCTTGTCGTAGATAAACCCCAACGAGGCCAAGGCAACCAAAGGCGGACCGGGGAAAGCCACTCGAGCGGCTTTTGCTAAACAATACGCAGCAATAGGCAAGGTAACTAGGCCAGAGACAGTGACCAACTTAAATGCGATGTTGTACGGAATTGGGACCAGCAACACGCCAATAAACACTGTGGTAATCCACATTGTTGTTCGCATCCAAGCATCGGGAAGCCTTGGCTTGAGCTTCCACACGCCGAAGGCCAAAACCGCTAGCAGAATTGGGCTGAGCCAGATGGGGGGCCCGCATGCTACCCACAGTACAAACAGCGAAGGCACAACCATGTAGAACACATATGCCGGAAAACCTGCGTACCAATCTTGGGTCCATCCCGATACCCGGAACTGCGGCAGCAAGTGTTCAGATAAGAACCGTGGCCCCCAGACGTGAGCGCCCATGTCTCCACCAGTTGCAGTGGAGTTTTGCAGGATCAGCATGGGATCGAGCGATATAAACACAATCACGCAGCATGCAGCGAGAATGCCCCATGAGACCCATTTGGCGAGCTTGGCCCCCGAGTGTTCTGGGTCATCTAGTGCAATCGGATCGCATGCATCAACTGCAGAGTCGGATCGGATTACAAGGTCAATCCCACCAAGTGCCTGCTCCTCGGCCATAGCATCGGAGAGCTTCTCATCGGAAGTTCCGCTCACGGCTTCTGTGCCGGCATCTGTACCTTTAGCGCCCGGTGCTGACCCGGTTGCGGGCATCTCATCCATGACTCATCCTTACACGAGTTTACTCGTAGCCTGTGACAGTCGGCACGAGATTCCTGCATGCTTCTCAGCTGATGGGCTACATGCTGACAGCCGACTTGGCCCTTAGGCCGACAGGGTACGGCGGTATCGTATTGGAACCTCACTGAGGTCATGTAGGAGTCCGTCGAGTTCGACTGATTCACCATCACGCCGCCAGCTTCGAACATCGCAGACGGAACAGGATTGCATAAAAAATTTTGCGCCATCGATCGTAAGCGCAATTTCTACTTTTTCATGATTGCATTCGGAATTATTCATATGGATGCTCCCAGCAGCTTGGTGTTGTTAGCAACCCAAGGCTCGGTCAGAGTACTTAGGTCGAGTGCAGACATTGCGTGCCTGACCCGAATCCGTTCGGCAGTAGATTCCGATTTTTAAGGAAACTCGCGAAACTTTAAGGACCCAGCTTCATGAACAGGGCTACGACTGTGGTCATGTTGAACCCAATATGCAACCAAATGGCCGGGCCTAGGCGACCAGTCACCACAGCAAGAGTCCCTGCTGTCAGGCCGACAACCAGCAAGCCCGGAAATTGAAGTGCCTGAAAGTGCATACCAGCAAAGATGAATGAACTCAACACAACTGCAGCCCACGCAGGCAACCGGCGTTTCTCAAGTGACTTAAGAAATAGCCCTCGGTAAAATAACTCCTCGACTACTGGCGCTAGCACGCCGACTAGGAGTGCAAAGAGAAGCCAGCTGAGCTTGCCGTCTGCTCGTCCTGCAAGCTGTTCTGCAGGTTTAGACAGCTCTGTAGCATCGGTTCCAGTAAGAAAAAAGATAGGCGCATAGATGAGAGGCAATACCGCTAATTGGCAGGCCACACCCAACGCAAGGCCGAGCGGTGCATCAAAGAAGCGCATGCGCAGTCCAAAGTCTGCAATCACACCCTGGCCCTTTGAGCCAGCAAAAAACACGGCCCCCAAATAGCCCGCCCAAAGTGGTACTTGCAACAAGGCCAAGCCCCAAATGGGCGTGTCACTAGAGGACTTCCACCCCGCAACGGTCAGTATGAGGCTTGCGAAAATAGCTGACAAAAATATGCTGGCGAAGATGCCGATTGCCACATCTCCAAGTCCCCAACCCTGCGACAGGCTCTCATCAGACGAGCCCCTATGAGTGAATTGCATCACAAGATCTCACCATACAGAGGTTGCATCAGTTCTAAGAATACTTGACTTACGCGCCGATCAGATCGAGCTGCTCGGGCCCCTGATACCTAGCTTGCACTGGCGACGGAGCTGACTGCTGGTGCAAATCATCTCGCAGTTCCCAGCCTTGTGGAACACGAACGCTTGCGGCGTGCTGCGCACACAGGTCATGAACCATGGGGTGGGATTCGGGGCTCAAGGGTTCTAGCCAGACCACCCCTTCGGCGTAGGCATACGACATGGTCGCAATCGCAGTTCGGGAACAAGTTGGTTTGGCGCAGCTCCGGCTCACGAAGCCAGAACGTACTTGTGCTTGCAGGGTTAGCTGTGGATGCTCAGGAGTTTTTTAGCAATAAAGAGAGCTCAGTACCAGCCCAGCAGCAGAGCATTCTCAGAGTCTTTGGAATCACGATAGGGAGAACACCTCAACTCCTTCTAGGCTGTAGTCATGCCTGATGAGAAAAATAAACCTTCACCTTCTGGATCTGGCGGAACTGCTGGTTCTGACGGCTCTGGTAGTTCTGGTGGACGTGCGAGCAACCTTCCGTCTTGGCTGGTCTGGGTGCTTGTTCTTGTGGTCGGTCTTGTTGTGATTAGCGCGATGCAGCTGTCATCAAAGAAGACAGAGCCCATTCCGTACACCAAGTTCACCCAAGAGGTCCAAGACGGCAACGTCAAAAGCGTCACGTGGAACAATGTTGATGCAACTGTCACCGGAGTGATGAAGAGTGGTGAAACTTTCACCACGACGGGACCAACGGATCCTCCCCCAGAGTTGTTGGTGCTGATGGACGACAAGAATGTGGATGTTGAGTTTGATACTCCAACTGCAGGTTTCTTGATGCAGATCATCCCGCTCATGCTGCCGATTCTGTTGATTATTGGATTCTTTGTTTGGATGCAACGCCGGGCCCAAGGGCAAATGGGCGGCATTATGTCGATTGGCCGCAGTCGCGCAAAGACCTACTCCACTGAGCGGCCCGCCACTTTGTTTGCCGATGTGGCTGGCTACGAGGGAGTGAAACGAGAGATTCGCGAAGTTGTGGACTTCTTGCAAGAACCCGAACGCTTTCTAGAGATTGGTGCTCGGATTCCTAAAGGTGTGCTGCTCGTTGGGCCCCCCGGAACAGGAAAGACGCTCATTGCAAGAGCAGTCGCCGGAGAGGCCGGCGTACCCTTCTTGTCAGTCTCTGGTTCTGACTTTATGGAGATGTTCGTAGGCGTTGGGGCGTCTCGAGTTCGAGATCTGTTTGAGTCCGCTCGCAAGCACGGCAGAGCAATCATCTTTATTGACGAGATCGACTCCATTGGCCGCAAGCGCGGTGCAGGCATGGGTGGAGGCCACGATGAGCGTGAGCAGACCCTGAATCAGATGCTCTCTGAGATGGACGGGTTTGAGGGCACTGATGGGGTAGTAATGATTGCTGCAACAAACCGTCCAGACATTTTGGATGCTGCACTTCTTCGCCCCGGACGCTTTGATCGTCAAGTAGTCGTACCCCTACCGGAGCTTGAGGACCGTCGGGCCATTCTTGAAGTACATGTAAAGCATAAAAAACTGAGCGATTCAGTTGACTTGACACTTGTAGCTCGCGGTACTCCTGGTATGTCTGGAGCGGACTTGGCCAACTTAGTGAACGAGTCGGCTCTGACTGCAGTGCGCCGTGGCGCAAAAATTGTTGAGATGCATGACTTTGAAGATGCCCGAGATCGCGTGCTAATGGGTCAGCGACGCGACTCAATGGTGCTGTCAGATACTGAGAAAGAGGTCACTGCCTACCACGAGGCTGGTCACGCACTGTGCGCTGCACTGCTTCCGAATGCCGACCCTGTTCATAAGGTCACAATTTTGCCTCGCGGAATGGCACTAGGCGTAACAATGCAGCTTCCAGAAGAAGAGCGCCACTCTTACTCTCGTGAGTACTTAGAGGAGTCAATTGTAGTGGCCATGGGTGGACGGGTCGCAGAAAAGCTTGTATTTAATCACCGCTCCACTGGCGCAAGCAATGACTTGCAAGTCTCAACCGAGCGGGCGCGACGCATGGTCACCGAGTTTGGAATGAGTGACCGTGTTGGGCCACGCGCATGGAACGGTTCTGGACCAGTGTTTCTTGGCGAGGACTTTGGGCAGCAGCGCGAATTCTCTGAAGATACTTCTCGCCTGATTGATGACGAGGTCGAACGCATGCTTCGAGAAGGTGAGGACCGTTGTACCGAGTTAATGAAGGAGCATCGCCATGCGCTGGACTTGATCGCTCGCGGCCTTCTTGACCAAGAGACAATTTCTGGTCATGAAGTAAACCGTTTAATCACTCAGGCACTCAACGGCTCGGCTGATCTTGCGCAGGCTGCAGCGGCTTCCAGCCTGGGCACTGTTCCTGCAGCAGCCACTCCCCCACCTATCCCGGCGCATCTCAGCACCGAGCAAAGCCAAAGTCCCGTTGACGGTCCGATTCCAGTTGCAGCCCCACCAGTTGCAGCCCCGCCAGTTGCAAACCCACCAGCGACGCCTCCACCAGCGACGCCTCCCGCTGGATTTCATACCCCCGGAGCCGTCGGACCAGAAACTGCGTAGTTAGTGATCAGTGCACCCGGGCGGCACGCTGCCCGGGTTTCGCATTTCTGCTACCGCAGCCCATAGATGTGTTGCGCTAACTGGCCCAAGAAACGAGGACCGCACCATGCCGTCGCTACTTACAAGAGCCACAATCGGAACTGCAGTAATGGCGTACTTCTCATGAAGCTCGGGTGATGCAGTTGCCTCAATTTGCTGAACAGAAACCGCAGCTGACTCAAGCACGGCAGCAGTGGCCCAGACCTGTTCGCAAGTGCTGCAAGAACTCGACGTGAAGACTGCAACGAGCCAAGGCTTTTCTGGAAAATCAAACTCCGAGCGTTCAAGTTGAGCAGGTGCCCGATGTTCCGTAATTGCCTCTGTCGGGGCTGCCAACTTTCTGCGTTGCAGCAAAATGGCAATCGCTACAACTACTACTGCAAGAAATAGGGCTGGTAACAGACGATCCACAATCAGAGTGTGCCTCAGTGCAAAGGGTCAGAACAATCAGCGCCGGCCAAACACAGCAACAGCCGAGCCAAATGACAGATCGTTCTGTGGGGCAAAGGTGACTAGTTGCTCCACAGCCACCGAATCACTAGCAGTAAGATTCACCGTCCAGTTAGTCGCGCCAGCAAGCTCTGGGATTGCAAGAGGAACAAAGATGCTGTCACCAGCGGCAACCTCTTCATCCGTAGCGATTTCTATGGTCTTGGCATCTGCCGCTTGGGCCCGCAGGTTTACCGTGACGATTCCATCAGTTGGATTATGCACAAATACCATGGGCTGCTGTTCTGGCCCGGTTTGCAGCGCGAGTAGAGTCCACCGCCTTGCGTACACGGGCGTGGCAGTGCCGATGGCCACACCCAACGTCTCATTTGGCCGAGTGCCTACCGCTGGGTCGGTGGCCAGAGTAGGTGGGCCAAATAATTGAGTTGTGCGTGCAGTAACAACGGGGGTATCTGGCGAGGTCTCTACACGAACTGCATGAAACCCAGTGTCTGGAATCCGTGACTCTGCGCTGAGGTCAAGCACCAAGAACCGCTTTGCAGGAACGGCAAGTTCAAACGGCTCTGGCGGGTCTTCTGCTCCACCATAAGGCGTTACCTGAACAATCACCTTCGCTACTTTCCGCCCGGGGTTGTACACCACGAGTTGTTCCTTCACTCCCGGACCCTTAAAGCCTGCGGCAAAGGTCCACCCTGGTCGTGCCTCTGGAACACCAAGTTGCAAGCGCAGGCCCCTTTGCGGTGGTACATCACCCGCAGCGGCAATATCAAAGCTTTGGGCTGACTCTGCAATGATGCTGCCGTTTCGGAGTCGAACTGATACCGAGAACTGATCGCGACGCTGAATAAACTCACCAAGGTCAATAACCCGCGACGTTCCCGCCGCCACAACGATGCCCGCCCACTCCTTTGGTGAACGCAAGCCGTCAGCTACTGCAGCGCTGATGTCGACTCCCGCGTCTGCAGAGAATGGATTGAACAACACAAGGCGAGCAGATGAACCAAGTACTGAGGTTTGCGCCGGAAAGAACCAGCGCTCAGATGAGGTGGTTGAACACGGGACAGAGTCTGCCGAGGTTGCCGTGGTGAGTTGGTGCGCTACTGACAACGCTCCCGAATCAAACTCGGCCATAACCGAGAGTTCGCTAGCCCCAAAGACTGTGTTCACATCCAGCGTGGTCACTTGTCGAGCAGGCGCTGCAATGATTTTGGGCTGACCCACCGTGCCCGTCGCGTTGTATGCCCTGACACGAACAGCAACTGCTTGACTTGACGGGTTAGCGAACAGCACCTGATGAGTCGAAGGGGAGGACTCACCGAGGCCACCAGCGGCACAGTACCAAGTTGCCGACAGTGTTTGTTCACTGCCCGACTGCGGGATGATCTCATCAATCGAGCTGTCGACCTTGGTCGCTGGACTTCCACCCCACAAGGCAGACAAGCCCAATATCGCAAGCAGAACTACGGTGATCAGAACAAGACGTGAGGTCTTCATGCCTGCTCTCCGTCTGATATGCCCGCAGCATCTTGAAGGGCGCTGCTTGCCGAAGTGGCTGTGGTTTCATCTGAGAGCAGGCCCTCGGGGCCAACAACTACAAGCTCGGCAGTGCTTTCTTTGGCAGGGACCGACGAGCGTTTGGGAAACAATCGAGGGTTTCGAATGGCGAGCAGAAGTAAACCAAGAAGACCAAGAACTTGGATGAGTTGAAGTGCCCGCAGACTGAGCGGTGTGACCCACTCCAGAGTTATCTTCCCGCCGGACCCGGTAGTGAACTGCTGCGACCAACCAAAAAGGTCAGTGCGTTTTGATTCCCCAGAGGGCAGTTTCATCTGCCAAGCCGGGTCGGCAGTCACTGACTGAGCAATCTGCTGATTTGCCGGAAGAGTTGCAGAAAACTTGGTACCGGGGTTTATGCCGAGTACTGCTGCAGGGGTAGCCCAACCGTTACTCAGTTGATCTCGGAGCGTTTGCGCCCCATCCGCAGGCAGGGCAAGGTCAGTCACATTGGAGCGTAACGGCCAAGCAGTGGATGTTTGAAAGAGCACTACTCCAGGGTTGATCTCTACTTCGCGCAGATCTAGTTGTTCTCGCAGAGCTGCAAGTGCAGGGATAGGCATCGGCACCTCGGCGGGTGCAAACGGCTCGGGTGCGGGCCTATTAATTACTACGATGTAACGAATCCCCATCGGTGCTAGCAAGCGCCCAAGTCGACTTGTCTCGCCGTTTAATGCGGCTTGAACTGCCTGAGTCAAACTGGCAACTCCGGCCCCTCCATCAAGGCGAAAGCGTTGAGTCACAACTGGGTCTAGACCGCTACTCACGCCTATGGCTAAACCATCTTGACCTGGCAGCGTCCAAGGCGAAAGTGGTAGCACATCTGGGTCGCCGATCCAGAGGCTTCGGAAATTAGCGCCGTCATCAACCACATTGAGCAGGTTTCGGAAGTCACCCTCTGGCTGATACCAGCGTCCGTTAGCCGAAGCTACCCCGATGGGAACCAGTCCAACGAGCAGCGCTGCTAAGGCAACCCCAGAAAGCACCTGTGGCAGCCCAAAGTCTGAGCCCACGACATCGCGTTCAAATGCCAGCACACCCATAGCAACGCTCAGACATAGTCCAAGTACCGCGGGCATCAAGAAGAGTTCCGCACCGGCACCACCCAAGAACCCAGACTTGGCCAACAGAATGGTCACAAACCATGAGACAAAGGTGAGCAGCCACGCGCTCATCCCCCATCGCAGCCGCCAACTACTTCCTGCGATCAGGCAGTACATCGCTGCAATTATTAGTCCCCAGCCAAAGATGCCTACAGAAATCACCCCGAGTGAACCCGTCATGATTTGCGCGGCCGAGGGAGAAGCAGACTGCGAATCCCATAGTCCGGTGAGCGAGGCCGCGTCGCCGCGCATAGCAGAGGCCAAGATCCAAGGCAGCAGCACCGGAATAGCCAACAGAGCCCCAGCAGTTGTGGAAGCTGCCATATGGCGCGCCTGCTTGGCATTTTGAGCCACACAGAACGCCGCTGCGAGCAGCAACATGGTGATGACAAGTAGCGCTGCGCCGAGCGGCGTGACCGAACCGAGTAGCGCAAAGATCAACGCCGTTCCCGCAATCTGCCGCAGCCGCGATGGCAACACAACCTCTGCTCGGTCAAATGGCTGAATCGCTGACTGGGTAGCTAGACGCCGCAGCAACCAAGGAGCAGTTGCGTAGACCCACAATGCCTGAAGGCGACCCTCTGCGATGGCATTGAGAACCACCGGGTTTAGACCGTACGCAAGCAGCGCTGCTACTCGAGCCCGCGTCGAGTGCGTAGCAACCAAAAGCTTCCATGCGCCGATAGCGCCAATGAGCAGTGGCATAAGAATAAGTAGCCGTCTTGCTAACCCAATGGAACCGAATAACAGTGTTCCGAGCAACCCAAGACCGGGGACAATGCCGGGCGCAATCGCAGGCTCGCCTAGGCCGGCATCACGCCAAGCAGTGAACCATTGCGAGAGCAGTTGAGTACTACTGCTTCCGGCATCCACAAACTCTCGAAAGACTGGTAACGGACCAGCAACCAAGTTTCGTGCGCCGAGCACCATCAGTGCCACAGTCAGAATAAATACCGCGACGGCACTGCGGTTGGGGCCGGAAGTGATGTCGCGCAGGTACTCGCGGCTCGCGTTGGTTGCCGACTGCACGCGATTTTGCTCTGGGTCTTGGCCTCGTAGAATTCCCCGTAACCGCGAACTGCCTTGCCGCATGAGCGGTAGGTATCCGGAATCATGAGTGCGACGAGTCTTCTTGACCCGAGATCTTGCAGGAAAGAGCGAGAAGATGTTGCCAAAGTTCCAGGCCACCGAGGCGGTGATGTCGCCTGCGTGTTTGAATCTGCCGAGCAGCAACGAGACCACTAGATCTGTAAGCGAATACAGAATCGCCACCGGAATAGCCCAGAGCAAATGCAAGAGTTCGTAATTGCTCAGCATCATCCGTGCCTCATGTCGCAATGCAAGGCGTTCTGATCGCTCATCAGCGACGCGGCGCTGTGCAAAGCCTTCTCGGTGGCCGACAGCTACCGCTGGACAGAGGTGCACCGTTGCGGCAGCAATATGAGCGCGCCAGCACAGATCGATATCTTCTCCAAAGAAGGGAATCTGTTCGTTAAACCCACCAAGGGTGACAAAAAGGTCGGCACGAATCAGCATGCATGCGTCCGAGACTGCAAAGACTTCCCGAGCAATATCGTGTTGAGATTGATCTAGCTCGCCGGGCTCAGACACAGAAGAAGAAAATCCGAACGGGTCTACCACATAGCCAACTGAGCGCAGTTCTTGAGGAGAATCCCAGTCCACCAACTTGGGGCCAACAATGCCGGCATTGGACCGAAATGCCTCGGTGACCAGCGCTGTGATTGCACCTTCGGGCAACTTCACGTCATCGTGAAGGAGTAAATAGAAAGCGGCGCCCTCTACAGAAGTCAGCACTTCGTTAGCGGCCGCAGAGAACCCTCTGTCCTGCTCGATACGCTTAACGAAGGCGGTTGGCAAAATCTCGGCGACTCGTGGGGTTGGATCTTGCTCACTGCCGTTGTCAATGACGAGTACCGACAAGTTCTCGTATTCTTGGCGACCAAGGGAATCGAGTGTTTCTTCGAACGAGTCGCCCGGGTTAGCTGTAATAACCACAGCAACCACAGGTGGTTTGCCGACTCCAACTAGCGGCTCCGACTGAACAAAACCCCACTTCTGGTCAAGGTCTTCATCCTCGATTTCAACCTCATCTTCAGCTTCAAAGCCAACTTCAGCTTGAGAGCCATCTAGCTCGGCAGCCTCCTGCAGTAAAGGTGCGCCATCAACAGAGTTCGCCGCCGATTCTTGGGCAACCGACTCTGGATCTGAATTGGGCTGTTCGCTCTCAGGTGAGATGACTGCGTCCTCTATCCGGGGAACAACGATGGTACCGCGCAGCATCATCAAACCCGCGACATCTGAGCTGAAGCCACGCTTTGCCTGCCTGCGGGCATAGAGTGACGAACGATGTACCTTCATTTCATGACCATTACTGCTCAGCTCAAGCCATGAGGGCACTCATTACAGGTGCTGGTGGCTTTGTAGGTGCTCACCTTCAGCGCCACCTAGAAGACTGCGGGGATTCGGTGACTGCCACTGACCGCGTCACCGATGGCCTTGACATTCTTGATGCTGCAGCGCTGCTTGAGATGTTTCACCGTTGCAAGCCAGAGGTGGTGTATCACTTAGCAGGAGCGAGCGATGTAGGTGGTTCTTGGCAAACCCCACAAGCCACCTTTCGTGCCAACGCTGAAGGCACACTCAACATTTTGTGGGCCGCACGCCAAGCGGGAACCGAGCGCGTGCTCACCATTGGCTCTGCAGATATCTACGGCAAGGTCACCGCTGCCGACCTACCCATAACTGAAGAACTGCCTTTGCGGCCTGTGAGCCCCTACGCCGCTTCGAAAGTTGCCGCCGACTACGTGGCACTTCAGGCTTATTTGGGCTACGAACAACATGTGGTGCGCGCTCGCCCCTTCAACCACCTTGGCCCTGGCCAAACCGACAAATTTGTTGCTCCGGCTTTGGCTTCACGAGTTGCGGCAAACGAGATTGAGGGCAACTCGGTGGTTCGCGTCGGAAATCTGAGCCCACAACGAGACTTCACAGATGTGCGCGATGTAGTCCGTGCTTACCGCTTATTAATAGACAAAGGTCTGGCCGGGCAGGTATACAACGTGTGTTCGGGAACCGCTATCCCGGTACAAGATCTAGCAGAACGCCTTATTGCGCTGGCACAGATTCCCATGACGCTTGAGGCAGACCCCGATCTGCAGCGACCAGTCGACATTCCAATATTGCTCGGAGACAGCTCACGCATTTTCGCTGATACTGGATGGAAGCCTGAGATTCCGCTTGACCAGACACTTAAAGACCTGCTGAACGATCGGCGTAAGAGGCTACAAGAAGCCCCGCACTCTCTCTGACGAGAGAATCCTGACTAGAGAATCCTGACTAGAGAATCCTGAAGGCCCTAAGACTTTGCAGTAGGCAGTTGGCTCAGCGCAGATTCAATGAGTCTGCGCTGCCTACCATCAACTGTGCGTTCAGTAAGTGTTCGTAGCGTTTGACGCCAAGTATCAAGCACATCTTGTGCCACTGTTACCGTCGCTGACTCGAGCCATTGAAGGTCACGTTCAAACAGAGCGAGCTGGAGTTCAACCTCGGTGTACTTGGCCGTCACCAGAGGAAGCCGCTCAACTTTGGCTGGCGGGTAGGCGGTTCCCTGCACAAGCTCAAAAGGCTCCATGCCGAACAGGCCGGCCATGAGTGTGACTGTGCGCTCACCGGGAATGCTCCGAGCAGACTCTAGGTTTGACACCGCTACTCGTGAGATGCCGAGCCGCTCAGCGAGTTCTTGTTGGGTGAACCCAAGCCCCATTCGGAGTATTGAGATTCGTAGACTAAGAGCAGCAACTTCGCCAGCTTGGGCTTGAGGAGAAGAGCGTGTCGAGCCCTGAGACGTGAGCAGATTCAAGAGCCGGGAGTAACGGTTGCGGTCAGAGGCGACAGTCTACAGGTTCTGATTTTGCCAACCCAGTTAGCAGACTCCTACACCCAGAGGGACTAAATTTGAAGCCATGACAAAGCGCGCGCTCATTACTGGAATTACTGGTCAAGATGGTTCTTACTTAGCCGAGCTGCTACTCGACGAGGGGTACGAGGTCATCGGCATGGTCCGCCGATCATCAACAGTGACATTTGAACGAATTGCTCACCTTCAAGACCGCATTTCCACCGTCCCCGGAGACCTTCTTGATCAGGCAAGCATGATCGACCTTCTGCGCACACATCGCCCAGATGAGGTTTACAACCTTGCGGCACAGAGCTTTGTGCAAACCAGCTTTAGCCAGCCAGTCCTTACTGGTGATGTCACTGGCCTTGGCGTGACTCGTCTGATGGATGCCATTCGCATTGCAGACCCGGGAATCCGCTTTTATCAGGCCTCATCTTCTGAGATGTTCGGCAAAGTCGTCGAGGTGCCACAATCAGAAGACACGCCTTTTTACCCACGTTCCCCTTATGGTGTGGCCAAAATGTATGGCCATTGGATCACGGTGAACTATCGAGAGAGTTATGACCTGCATGCCTCGAGCGGCATTTTGTTTAACCACGAGTCGCCTCGACGGGGCCTTGAGTTTGTGACTCGCAAGATCTCAAACACAGTTGCCAAGATTAAACTGGGTCAGGCAACTGAGCTCCGCCTTGGCAATCTAGAAGCCAAACGCGACTGGGGTTTTGCGGGCGATTACGTGCGCGCCATGTGGTTGATGCTGCAGCAAGACACCCCTGATGACTACGTGGTGGCCACTGGAAATACTCAATCGGTTCGCAGGTTCTGCGAGGTTGCGTTTGGTCACGTTGGCTTGGACTACGAAGAGTTTGTGGTAATCGATGAGGCATTTTATCGGCCGGCCGAGGTTGAACTGCTTGTTGGTGACCCAGCCAAGGCAGAAAAAGTTTTGGGCTGGACTCCCACTGTAGGATTTGAAGACCTTGTGACCATGATGGTTGATGCCGACCTGGCCCTGCTGTCGGGCAAACTTCGCGGAATTAGCTAACGGCTTGTGGCAACCCAGTGTGCAGTTCTGGCAGGTGGCGTTGGAGCAGCCAAGTTTTTGCGTGGCCTAATTTTCATTCTGCCGCCATCTGATGTCACCGCAATTGTCAACGTTGGCGATGACACGGTGTTACATGGCCTGATGGTGAGCCCCGATATTGACACCATTACGTATACCTTGGCCGAGTCAGTCAACCCCACTACTGGTTGGGGCTTAGTAGGGGAAACCTGGCAGGCCATTGAGCAGGTACGCAGGTATGCCAAAAGCAACGGGATTTTTAAAACTGACGAGCTTGGCAACGACGCCGCTGGCTGGTTTGCCTTAGGTGACCGAGATCTTGGCACGCACCTTTACCGAACCTCACGTCGTCAAGCGGGTGCAAGTCTGACTCAGGTCACCGCTGAGATCTGCCGAACCTGGGGCCTAGGACTCAAGTTGCTTCCCGTTAGTGATGATGTGTTGCGAACACAGGTGCGCACTACAGACGGACGCGAACTGAGCTTTCAGGAATATTTTGTTCGTGAGCATCATGAGGTTGCCGTCAGTGAGATTCGCTTCTCTGGAACCGATACTGCTGTGGCTGGCCCCGAGGTGCTGTCCTCTATTGAACAAGCCGACCTTGTGGTGATTGCACCCTCAAACCCTGTTGTGTCTATTGACCCGGTCTTAGCTGTAGATGGGGTGCGTGCAGCAGTCATTGCTGCGCGTGAACGAACCATTGCCATTAGCCCGATTGTTGGCGGAGTGGCACTCAAAGGACCGGCTGATCGCCTACTGCGTGAGCTTGGTCACGAGGCCTCGGTAGTGGGGATTGCGCGTTACTACGCCGAGTTTGCATCAACTTTGGTGATCGATGCGGTAGATGCCCAACTAGCAGACCAAGTTGAGGCTGCAGGTATGCGTTGCTTAGTGGCACCTACTGTGATGACGGATCGAGACGCCGCAGCAGAGTTGGCCAGACGCTGCATCGCCGCAATCATTACAGAATGACGCGACACATAATTTGGGGCCACAAGATGGAGCATCACCTGCAATGAAACCAATTCAGTTGATTCCCCTAGAAGGGCTACCGGAGATTGTTCGGGCCAGCGACCTGGCTGCATTGATCTGCGAAGCGATGACCGCCGCAGGTGAACAGATTGCGCATCATGATGTGATTGTCGTGACTCAAAAGATTGTCTCAAAAGCGGAAGGGGCAATGGCACAGGTAGACCCCGATGACCCGCTGAGTCATAAGCCCCTCGTTGAGAGGGAATCGGTGCGCATCCTACGCCGACGAGGCGACTTGATAATTAGTGAAACTCGCCACGGTTTTGTCTGCGCAAATGCTGGAATCGATCTGTCGAATGTGGCCCGCGGCCAAGCCGCGCTGTTGCCAGTTGATCCGGACCGTTCAGCGCGTCGCATTCGCGATGGCATCAAAGGCCTAACTGGGACTGAGGTGGCAGTAATTATCTCGGATACCTTCGGTCGGCCTTGGCGACGCGGGGTAACCGACGTTGCGATAGGAGCGGCGGGGATTTTGCCTGTACTTGACCTACGTGGCACTCAAGACTCGTACGGCCGAGAGTTGCAAGTAACAGAGGTAGCCATTGTTGACGAGATTGCAGGAGCTGCCGAGCTAGTCATGGGTAAGGCCACCGGCATTCCAGTCGCCATAGTGCGCGGCGTAGATGAATCAGCTTTTCAGCTCGGTACTGCCCGTGTCGGCGTCAAGGAAAACCTGATTCGGTCCCCGAAAGAAGACTTGTTTCGCTAGGTCGACCTACGTCCTAGGGATTCGAGTTAGTCGCTGAGTTGACTCACGAAGTCTTCACCGAACCACGCAACAGAATCCAGTTGCTGCTCGAGTTCTTCGGAGTTTCCTGGACGGAAGTACCAAGGGCAAACCATTGCCTCGGTAACACCCATCTGCGCCATTTGTTCAAAACCTGCTTTGTCAAACACATCAGTGCACAGTGCCTTGATCTCAAATGGCAGGTCGGAACGACCGTACTCAGCCCGAAGCTCTGCAAGCTTTGGGAGTACCTCGGCTACTTCGGCTGACGTATTGGCAACTGAGATCCAACCATCGGCTAAGCGCGCTGCGCGCTTAAGTCCTGGTTCGGATAGCCCACCAACGAAGATCGGGATGGGCTGAGTAGGCACAGGGCGAACCATGAGTCGTCCGAACTCGTAATGCTTACCGTGAAACTCAACAAACTCACCGGAGCACACTAAGCGGATAATTTCAATTGCCTCATTAGTACGCGCCCCGCGGGTGCGCATGTTCTTTCCAAGCCATTCGAACTCCTCTGGGATCCAAGAGAGCCCTACGCCTAGACCAAGGCGCCCATCAGCTAGCGCCCCGATTGAAGAAACCGTTTTAGCGACTAAGAGCGGATCTCGGATTCCGAGTTTGAGCACATTAGTAAAGAACGAGATTCGCTCAGTGACTGCCGCCATTGCAGGGATTGCCACAAATGGGTCCAAGAACGGGGTTTCTGGTGCCCAGAACCTGCCGCCATCGCTGCTATAGGGGTATTCGGCCGAGACCACCTCTGGAAAAAACACTGACTCGGGCACGGCGATTGAGCTATACCCGGCCGCTTCGGCCGCCTGCGCAAGCGGAAGAAAATGATGGGCTGGTAGCATCGGTAAAGCCAAAGAAAATTTCATGCGAGTGTTCCTCCATCTACTTTAAGCACAGTGCCGTTGACATGTGCAGCGTCATCAGACCCAAGGTATGCAATTGCCGAAGCAATCTGCTCTGGGCCACGCATCCGATCTAGCGGCATGATGCGGTGCAAGAGCTTTGGATCAGCACCCTCTGGAAGCTGGAAGGCCTCTTGTATTGGCGTGATTATTGACCCAGGAGCAACGCAATTACATCGAACTCCCAACTTGCCAAACTCGACAGCAATCCCCAGTGACATCGCTTGAATCCCACCCTTTGAAGCCGAGTACGGGCCAGTCCAAGGGTGCCCACCGAGGGCTGCAGTTGATGACATGTTGACAATGTTTCCCTGCGACTCCAACAAGTGCGGCAGAGCATCCCTGCACATCAAGAAAGTCCCTGTCAGATTTACCCCGATGATTTTGTTGAAGTCATCCAAGGTTGTGAGACGGAAGTCTTTGAATTGTAAAATCCCAGCGATATTGCAAAGCACATCGATCCGACCAAACTCAGCAACGGTGGACTCAACAGTCTGCGCAACCGAAGCCTCGGAAGAGATGTCGGCATGCAGCGACAGCACCTGTGCACCCGCATCACGGCAGGTCTGAACGGTTTGATCGAGTCCTTCTTGGTTGAGATCGACTAGGGAGAGGCTTGCGCCTTCGATTGCTAGACGCTCAGAAGTTGCCCGGCCAATCCCAGATGCTGCGCCAGTGATAAGCACAACCTTGTTTGCAAAACGTTCCATCAGTACTCGCTCTCGAATCGGTGGGAGGGGTTATGCAGCTTCGTACCCAGCGCTAATTGCCGAAGTGAATTAAGACTGAAGTGGATCAAGGCTGCCGTCAATTAGGGCTGTCGTTAATTAGGGCTGTCGTTAATTAGGGCTGTCGTTAATTAAGGCTGCGACCTAAAGAAGTCAAGCACCTCGGCCGTTCCCTTGGCTAAGTCGGTATACGGGTCCCAGCCAAGATGCATTTTGGCCCGAGTGGCATCAAGGCAGGAGCGTTGCAGTTCGCCACCCCTAGCGGGTGCTAGTTCGGCTGTGGCCGTTACTCCGGCATTCAGCGCCATGGCTTGATAAAGCGCAGTCACCGAGGTTTCAATTCCTGTCCCGATATTGCATAACAGGCCACTACCGCGCTCCGCAGCGCGAACAAATGCATCAACGACATCATCCACATAGACATAGTCGCGTGTCTGTGAGCCATCACCAAAAATGGTGCAGGGCTCACCCGATAGGAGGCGGCCTGCAAAGATAGCAACGACTCCAGCCTCACCATGGGGGTCCTGGCGAGGGCCGTACACGTTGGCTAAGGCCAAGGAGGTGTACTCCATCTGATGTAGCTCTCTGAAGGCATACAAGTAATCAGTGATGACCTTCTTTGATACCCCATACGGGGCAACGGGGTGCTGACTATGGGCCTCGGTAACGGGCAAGTCTTCGGGGTCAACCACCCCATAAATAGTTCCTCCAGAAGAAGCAAAGACCACCTTGCGTGCTGCAGCGCGCCGGGCGCCCTCAATCACGTTGAGCGAGCCCAACACATTGACCCGAGCATCAAGGCCCGGATCAAGGACAGAGACACGAACGTCTATTTGAGCCGCTAAATGAAATACCACATCGGGCTTTTTGCGCTCAATAAGGTCGGCCACTGATGGGTCACAAATATCGATCTGATGGAAAGAAAAATCATGTTCGCGGTTCGCACGAGCATCCGAGAGGTTAGCGAGTTTGCCAGTGGAGAGGTTATCGATGGCCTCGACGCTGTGACCCTCGGCCAAAAGTCGATCTACTAAGTTAGAGCCGATAAATCCAGCGCCACCCGTTACCAATGCCTTCATCTTGCACCCCATCTAGTAGCTCTACTCGTAGCCCAACTTGCAGCAAGACTTACCATCTTTTGAGTCACCAAGTCTCGGGTGAGGGGAATCGGTCGGTCACCGACACGGTTTGTGGAGCGACTACTTGATCAAAGCCAACAATGCTGAGTTGGCTCAGATGCGAGCCTTCTCCAACCGAGCAACCACCACCCAAAATTGACCTACTGATTTGTGCTCCAGAACCAACATGGCTGTTTGCCATGACTATTGAATCCACTACCTGAGCAGCAGCATCAATCTGAACACCCGGGCCAATCATGGATCGCTTTACTTGTGCATCTGCATGCACAGTCGCCGAGGGGTCAACACAAGCTTCTGGAAGGCTGCGGACACCGTCCATCAGGTCAAGGTGCGCCTGCAGGTATGCCTCTGGAGTTCCTGCGTCAATCCAATAAGAATTCGAATGCACTGCAAACAAAGACCGATCGGCAACGATGCTTGGGAAGGTCTCTCGCTCAACGGACACTCTGCATCCAGCCGGTATTCGGTCGAGAACTGATGGTTCAAGAACGTAGGTTCCAGCGTTGATCCAGTTGCTGGGAGCTGTTCCGGCGGGAGGCTTTTCGATAAAGGCCTCAACTCGGCCATTGGAATCTATTGGCACTACGCCGTACCGCGATGGGTCGTCAACTGGAGTCAAGGCCAAAGTTGCTTGTCCTCCGAAGGAGTCATGCGCTGCCCACAGGCCAGGTAGGTCTAGATCGGTCAGCACATCCCCATTGATGGCAAAGAATCGCTCCGTTATTCCAGCATCCTGGGCAGCAAACCGAATTGCCCCGGCCGTATCTAGCGGTTCGGGCTCCACCGCGTAATGCAGGTTGACCCCAGCGCAGATTCCGTTCGGGAACGCCTCAACAAACGCATCGGGCTGATAGCCGAGTGACAGAACAACTTGAGTTACTCCGGCTGCTGCGAGTTTGGCCACTACGCGCTCAAGCATGGTGACTTGGCCTACGGGCAGCATCTGCTTAGGTTTAGTCAAGGTGAGCGGCCGCAGGCGGGTTCCGAACCCTCCAACCAAAACAACTGCAATCATGTCTACCCTTAACCGCCAGCAACCGTGGTGGGAGTAACTGAAGCCGGAGTTGCTGGGGTGCTACTTGGGTTCTCAAGCGCCGCCAAGGAGGGTGGCAGTTTGGGTTCTGAACCTTTCGCCGCAAAGGCAACCACAAACGCTTGGCCGTCTTCAGAGAATCGCTCAGAATCAAAGTCTTTAGTGATCGTCACTGGCTTGGTCGCATCTGTTGCCTGAGGCGGCCATACATACATGACGACTTCACCCTTCGTCTCTTTTCCGTCTTCGCCGGTGCAGGAATCACCATTCTTTTTAGTAGTTCCATCGGCAAGAGTGAACTTTCCCTCACTCAGTGCGAGCCCAATCTGATCGGCATAAATTCCAAACTTGGCGTTCGCTCCGGCAGCTGAATCAACAAAGGGCGCTATCTGGATCAGGCCATCGCTATTTGCCGTGATGCCAGTGTTATCAGGACCAACGGGAACAGGGTTGGCCTGGAACACACCGCAAATATCAAGGCCATAGGCCGAGTACCACTTGTCTTGGTCAACAACTGGTACTTCACCTACTTTGACGACCTTTTCGCTGCGAGCGAAAAACACCATAACTAAACCGAGCACAATGATCCCGATGACTAGCGCCGGAAACCCAAGGTTTCGACGCTGTCCTGGGCTACGGCTTACACCGGCTTGTTGAACGCGCTTGATTTTCTTTGAAGAAGAGGCCTTACCCATACGGCTTTACAAGCTAGTCGCCGCAGCTCACTGCGCTGAACTCCAGGCAAAAGAACTCCTAGAAACCTAACCGCCGAGGGCTTCTGGTCAGGTCAGCCAGCTGTCACCGCAGCAGCACCGCACCGATAGCTAGGATCGCCGGAGCAGCTCAAAGAGGTTCTCATAGGCGACACCTACTGCTGCAGGTGACACCCAACCCTCTACAAAGGCGCGGCCGCAAGCGCCCATCTGAGCAAGGGCTTTGCGATCTGACAGCATCTCGTTGAGTGCCGAGCAAAAAGCATCGGGATCTTCGGGCGCTACTGCTAGCCCTGCCCCAGCCAGCTTGATTGTTTCTGCTACTTCAGTTCCTGCATCTACGCTCGCTAAAACAGGGCGCGCTGCAGCAAGAATCGAATACAGCTTCGAGGGCACACTTGAACGAGCAAGCCCACGTTTGAGCGGCACCACGTGGATGTCTCCGGCCGCAAGCAGTTCGGGCAGTCGCTCCCTTGGCTGCATTGGAATAAAGCGCAGGTTGTCTAAGCCTTTGGCAGATTCTTGAAGACGCTCTAGTGCCGAACCACCGCCGTTGACAACAAAGACCAGTTCATTGGAATCTTGATGGCGTCGAGCAGCTTCAACAAGGAGTTCGAGTGATTGCGACATGCCTACGTTGCCAGCGTAAAGAACTACCGTCTTTCCAGAGAGCCCGAACTCGGAGCGATACGAGTTTTCGCTTGGAGCAGGTTGGATCCGCTCAGTGTCAACAAAGTTTGGAATTACATGAACTCGCTCGGGGCGATCGCCATGCAATTTGTTGACCACGTTTAAGCGAAGGTCTTCGGATAGCACTGTGACCGCCTGTGATCTTTTGTAGAGAAACTTCTCGAGCCAAGAGGCCACAGCAATAACTCTTGGGTTAGTTATTGCGCCCAGCTCTACTGCCACATCGGGGAATACATCTTGAATGTTGAACACAAACGGCGTGCGACGAGTTGCTGCTGCAAGCCACCCAGATATGCCGAGTGGTAAAGGTGGCGACATCACCATGACTGCATCAGGACGCGTGCGATTGAGCAGAGCAGCAACAGTAGCTAGACCAGTAAAGCCACCAAAGGCAGCTGCGCGGGCGGGAATATTCGCCTTATCAGTAGGGAAGGGGTGCAGCCTGGTGATTTTGCCCCAAGAAGTTTGCTCAGTTCTCCATGGGCGACCACCCCAACCGGGCTCTACAGCATGACTGCGGTACCAGGGCAGGGCCGAAATGACATGCACGTGATGCCCACGCTCACCTAGCGCACCCACAATTGAGGTCATGACTTCACCCGTGGGTGCCAGGTCAGGTGCAAAGTGCGGGCACAGAATCAGCAGTTTCATTGGTTGTACGGTCACTAGCTGTTCGGTCACTGGCTCAACAGTCATAGTGGCTGGGCCGCCAGAGCTGCGCGGTAAGAATCACATAATGCGCTAGCAGTTCTGTGCGGGGTAAAGGTTGCTGCACGGCTTATGCCCGCCGCTATTCGCTCGGCCCGTTCTGAGTCAGTCAGCACAAGTACAGCCTGCATGGCTTCAGCCCATGTTGTCAGATCCTGAGGATCTACAAGATCTTCAGAGCGAAGTACTTCGGGTAGCGAACCTTGATTTGCTCCCAGAACCAAACACCCCCGAGACATGGCCTCAAGTGCGGGCAAACCAAAGCCTTCATACAAACTCGGTACAACCACAGCCACTGCATGAGCAAAGAGCGCCTCGAGTTCTGCTGCGGGGACTCGCGCTGTTCGCAGAATCGATTCCGATAGTCCAAGTTGCGCAATGCGCTGTTGAACTTGCGGCTCTAGCGGACCTGCCGCGCCAGTCAACACAAGACGCAACTTGGGGTTGTTAGGAAGAAGCCTCGCAAAAGCCTCGATCAACATCAGGTGATTTTTATGCGCGTAGGTTACGGCGGGATACAAAAAATACTGGCACTCATCGCCGAGATGGCTCAAGGTCGGACTAGTTGAGTTAGTTGCACCAGAGGTTGACCCAGAACCGACTCGGGCAGCGCTCGGAGACACGCACCAAGGCACAATCCGGACCCTGTCTTGCTCGACTCCTAACAGCTCTACAACGCGACCCGAAGTAAATTCACTTGGCACACAGATCACCTCTGCTGCAGCAGCCGACCGGCCGAGCATCGCCCGCAGGTAGAGGCGCTTAGTAGTAGAGAAGTTTTGAGCCAGATCTAGTGGCTGAAGGTCATGAATTGTCAGAACAACTCGGCCAGGGTGGCGAAGCGGCACAACTCCTCCGGCATGATGCACCAGTTGGGCATCAATCTTTTTGCAAACTCGAGCCAACCAACTCTGCTCTGCAATGACGCGACGGATTTTGTTTCGACCATCAACATCGAGCACATGGTGGGTAAAGGCCTGCACCAGGTCTGGGTGGGCATCGAGAAACGGTCTGAGCACTGCTAGGTGGATCTCGATATCCGCTGGAGAGTCTGCCGCAATCGCTCGCAGGGCAGCAGTTGTTGACTCCTCGCTACCACCCACAACCCCAGGTACTAGCCAAGTCAGGTTGACTAGCACTCGATAGCGCTGCTGCTCTGGGGGCAGTTCGGCCAGCGGAGTCATGAGAGCACCTCGCTGTATACCTGAAGGGTCAACTCTGCGGAGTTCTGCCACGTGAACTTCTGCGAGCGCAGCAGAGCGCGCTCTCTCAGTTCCGCTGTGCCCGCAGGGTCATCCAAAAGTCTGCGTAGCGCCGAAGCAAGGTCTTGCGGGCTGTGCGGGTTGATCAAGATTGCACCGTCGCCTGCGACTTCTGCTGTAGCTGTGCCTAATGAAGTAATTACTGCGGCGCCGGCTGCCATGGCTTCTAGTACTGGCAAACCAAATCCTTCGGCTAACGACGGAAAGCAAAAAGCCTGAGCGCCACGTTCTAGACCAGCAAGATCTTGCTCCGGCAAATATCCAAGCTGCCAAACCTTGAATGGCAGAGCATCAAGACTTGCTGTTGGTTCAGCACCAAACGCCTCTCCCCAACCACCTGGGCCAACCAAAACCAGACCTAGATCGGGCTCGGCCAACTGCCGCATGGCCTGAATTAACGTTGCCAAGTTTTTGCGCGGCTCGAGGGTTCCTACAAACAACACATACCGCTCAGGTAGGCCGTAGCGGGCCTGAACCTGTTCGACACTTGCAGCAGTTAGGTCTACTGCCCGAACCCCCCAAGGAACAATGCTCAGTCGCTCTGCAGGCAAACCTGCCGCGATGCAATCCTCGGCTACGCAGCGTGATGGCACCATGACACGCCGGGCGCGACTAAAGATTTCTTTAATGCCCGCCCGCATAAGTTTAGCCCCACGAGCAGTCATCAGTTCTGGGTGAGTGAGTGGAAACAAGTCGTGCACGGTGGCTACAAACGGGGTGGACTCAATGGGTGGCCGAATCGGGACAGTCAAGTGGATCAAGTCAGTTGCACGTATATGTAGAGCAGCTCGCTGGGCAATTTTGGGCCAGTTAGTTCGAGACCAAACGTCATACAAAATTGGTAGGGGCACTGGCAGCCGTGACATTGGTATCTCTGGCTCGCACGCAGTAAGAGGTGTTGACCTCAATAGAGATGCTGGCCGGCGCAAGTCTCCGAGGGGACCGACTCCAACTAGCTCGACACGCTGGGTCTGGCTCAAGGCAGTAACGAGTCGCTGAACCGAAGTTGCCGTGCCTCCCGGCACCTGATGCCAGCATTGCGTGAGCGTAACGGCCACACGTGGGGTCTCTGACATCTTATGAGTCTCGCGCGGCTAGCAGTAGCGCTTGGGCCCTTTGAGCGTGCGAACTGACAGTTCGGTTCTGCAGCAACTCAAATTCGGCCAATACCTCGATAGGTAAAGCCACGCCGCCGAAGGGCCACGCGGTCAAGCACATTTCGTGTGTCGACTACCCGAGGCGAGTTGAGTTCTTCAACCACGCGGTCTAGATCCAAGCTTGCAAACTCTGGCCATTCGGTGAGCACTACGAGTGCATCCGCATCGGTGCAGCACTTATATGGATCGAGTGCAATCTCGATGCCATCAAGAATTGCCGAGGGCCCATTTACCTCTGGGTCGTATCCGCGGATTTTGGCGCCCTTTGCTCGCAACCGACTGATTACCTCTAGCGAGGGTGACTCACGCAGGTCGTCGGTACCGGCTTTAAAGGTAAGTCCCCATACTGCAATGGTGGTGCCCTCTAGCGAACCGCCAATGACCTGCTCCGTTTTTTCGACCACGCGATCAAACTGCGCATTATTTACGCGAACGACTTCATCAAGCATGGTGAAGGAATAACCCACAGATTCAGCTGTGTAGATAAGTGCGCTGGTGTCTTTGGGCAAGCAACTTCCGCCCCAGCCCGGACCGGGCTGTAAAAAGCTTGAACCTATGCGGCTATCAAGTCCCATGCCGATAACCACATCATCCATGTCGGCACCTACCGCCTCGGCCAAAGCTGCAATTGAGTTTGCGTAGCTGATCTTTGTGGCCAAGAAAGCGTTCGACGCATACTTGATGAGTTCTGCTGACTCTGGGTCGGTCACGAGTAGCGGAGCTGAACGCCGCAGTTGCAATCCTGCAACTCTGGCAGCGACATCTGAATCGGCGGCACCGATCACCACTCGCTCAGGCTTCAAGAAGTCAGCAACTGCTGACCCCTCACGCAGAAACTCCGGGTTAGACACCACATGCACATCGGACCGGCCAAGAGCATCGGCCACAACATGAGTTGACCCAACGGGAACCGTGGACTTATTGATCACAATCGAGCCGGGCTCTAGATAGGGTCGTAGTTCGGTTGCCGCCTGCACCAAGTAGGACAAATCAGCAGAGCCATCTTTATCTTGAGGGGTGGGGACACAGAGAAAAATAAACTCCCGGTCCTTGACGCCCGCTTCACGGTCCATAGTGAAGCGAAGCCGGTGAGAGCTCAAACCCTCTTCGACTATCTCGGCCAGCCCAGGCTCACTGATAGGAATCCGTCCCGCTGACAGCATTTTTAGCTTTTCGGGATTTGATTCAATACATGTGACGTCATGGCCAAGGTGAGACAGGCACGCCCCCGTCGTAAGCCCCACGTACCCAGCACCGACAACTGCAATCTTACGCCCCATGAACTAAACCCCTCGAGTGAAGTGAACCTGCCCTTTAGGTTAGGACCTCAATTCGGATTTATGGTCACTTTGCGGTGCGGAATCTGGGATTTAACGACACAAAGCTGCGGCCGCAGGGTCAGTTGGCACAACCCCTGGCACGTTGGCCTCATCTGGAGCGATTTCGCCAGCGGTTGGGCCGTCAACAGCCGGAAGAGTTGAGTCAGTGCCAGCGGTTACAGTTGGCTGGGGAGTCGCTGCTGCCGGCAACTGATCTGCTGGAAGGGAGTCAACTGCAACTCCCGTAGGTGACACTCCAGAGAAATCTGCCCCAACAGTGAGAATTACTCGGTAGCCACGAATCTGATCGTTGAATTCAAATTGCGGGATGGTGTTGAGTTGAGCGGCCAGCAGCACTGCTGCGTTGCGGCCAAGCGGCCCATACTCAATTTTAGTCACCGACCCGGCAGTGCGGCCCTCTACCGCCTCTGCATCGAAGCCGGCGGCACTAAGATCTGTAGAGGCTGTAGTTGCAGCTTCGATCTGTGTGGCGCGGGCTAAAATATCGACTATGACTTGTTGTTTTGTTGGTGAGGTCCCTGCTGCAACTCCCCTAAACGGCTGAAGCAACGGCTCCGAGGCCGGCCAGTCAATATCTTGATAAGCAATACCGCCGCGGGGTGCGGCAAAGGTTGGAATCTGGACTGACTTCAAAGCATCAGGGTTGAAGCTCTGAAACTGCGTAGCTAATGACAGCAGCGTTCCAATATCTAAAGTTGAGTCCATCTTGACTGAACTTGCTGCAGCGTTGATCACTCCGAGCGCAGTACTTGGGTTACGCATGCCTTTATCTGCCGCCCGCCGAAGTGCCCGTTTAATAAAGTCTTGCTGCCTACTAATGCGACCAAGATCGCCAGTCCCATCGGGCCGCCACTTGCCGTCTTTGTAAAAGTAAAAGTGCCGGGCTCTGGCATAGGCAAGGGCCTGCACAGGGTCAAGCAGCTTGCAGCCTGGCTCGTCGACTGCAAGACCAGAATTCTCATCTCGAACCGGGGTTGTGAAATAGACCGGCACACCACCGAGTACCTCAACCAGATCCCTGAAGGCTAAGAAGTCAACCTGAACATAATTATCGATCTGAATACCAAAATTGCGCTTGATGGTTTGCACCAGTTTGGCCTCTCCGTCAACACCACCCATTGCGGCATTGATGCGCTCCATCTTTCCGCTCGGCCACAGCTCAACTCGGCTATCTCTAGGTATAGACAACAAGCGAACAGAATTATTTTGTGGGTCCACTCGAAGAATCATGATGACGTCGGCCAACTGGCCGCCAGTGGAGCGTTTGTTCAGCACTGGGTCACCCGCGGCTAAACCGGCAGCAGAATCAGTTCCAATAATCAGAAAGTTTCTTGGCTCAGTGACTTCCGCCAAGGGCGCTAACGCAGAGCCGATATCTACCACCGGCACGTTTTCGATTGTTGATCGAAGCCGGGTTAAGACAAGAGCGCTACCAAGGCATGCAAAAACTACAATGATGTTCAATGCAAGCAAGATCCGCTGGGTCCAACTCCGATGTGGGTGTGAAGATCGCACGCTAGGCACCGAAGGAAGGTATCAGCCCGCAAGGATCTATCTCAGCCACAATCCTGCGCAATTCTTCAGCTCGGTGCAGTTCGCCCCGCAAATTACAAGCCGTAGAATGAGTAAATCGTGACTTTTGCACCCCACATTCGCCAGCAGGGCCAAAGCGAATCCTTGGCCGTACTCGGCGGTCGGTTGTGCACAGAGCTTGTAGATGTAACCACCGACCTTGCAGCACTTGACTCAGACGGATTTTGGGCCGTTGTGTTGCCGTTTGAAGGTATACCCACTTGCGCCAGATTTGCCTCGATTCGCGCAGCAAGACCTTGGCCGGGATTACCTTGGAGCGGGCCCTCTTCTGCTGCCTGGTCAAGCAGCCTTGATCAGGCAAGCTTTGTAAGCGGCGTAGAGACAATCCGAAACGAGATCGCGAACGGCGACGTGTATCAGGTCAATCTGACTCGCCGCCTGCGAGCGAGGATGCCAGATCAAGGCGGCAGAGCTGGGTCATCCAATAAAATTTCGTCTAAAAATGCTGCCTCTCAAGATGTTGCAGCGCTTGGTGCGGCATTAGCGCTTGGCAATCCGGCACCTTTTTCGGCAGTGGTCCGCTTGCCTGCTCACGGCGTGCAAGTTGCGAGTGCTTCTCCAGAGCGCTTTTTATCTCGTAGTGGTAGTCGAATTTGTTCCTCTCCAATCAAAGGCACAGCCGCAACGGCCAACGGATTTCTTGCCAAGGACCGCGCCGAGAACATCATGATTGTGGACCTTGTTCGCAATGACCTAGGCCGAGTCTGCGAGTGGGGATCAGTCACAGTCCCAAGTCTGCTCAACGTAGAACAACACCCCGGGTTGTTCCATCTTGTGAGCACCGTTGAAGGCACACTGCGCTCGGGGCTTGGATGGTCTGAAGCCATTGAGGCAACCTTTCCGCCAGGTTCTGTTACTGGCGCTCCCAAGCAGGCTGCATTGGAATCAATTGCCCGTCTTGAACCCGGTAGCAGAGGCATTTATTGCGGAGCGGTGGGCTGGGTTGATGCCGATCGAGTACTCGGAGACCTAAACGTGGCCATCCGCACCTTCTGGGTTGAGCAGGGTTTCTTGCACTTTGGAACGGGTGGTGCAATTACATATGACTCGGACCCCATTGGCGAGTGGCAAGAAACAGAACTCAAAGCTAGGCATCTGCTTCAGGTGGCTGTCGGTACAGCACAGCTATGAGTCCGCAGTTATGTGTCTTTGAAACCCTTGAGCTTCGTGAGGGTCTCCCATTTGCCCTGAGTCGCCACCTTGAGCGCCTCCGAACCGCGGCAGCAGAACTGCAGATCGAGCCGTTTAGGGAGCAGGAATTGCTAGCAGCCGTCGAGCAGACCTGCCGAGCCTGGGGCAAATCACCGGGCCGCTTGCGAATCAGCTGGTCGGGCAGGCTGACCGTTACTAGTTCGCCAATGACAGTTCAACGCTCACCGATTGCACTCAGCAGTAGTTCATACCGACTCGACCCAAACTCGGCAACAGCAGGATTAAAGAGCTCTTCTTATGCAACACATGCAGCCCTACTCGCCGATCATCCCAAGAGCCAAGAAGTGGTGTTTGGAAACCTTCGCGACGAACTCTGCAGCGGCGCAATGAGCAATCTATTTGTGGCCCTCGACGGACAACTACAGACCCCATTGCTCAACTCGGGTTGCCGAGCGGGAGTCACTCGGGAACTACTACTTGAGGCACTTTTAGATGCGGGCCAGCCCGCGCTTGAGTGTCGCATACCCTTTGGTGAACTTCATCGCGCAGAGGAAGTCTTTGTGGTCTCTACCGCTCGGCAGATTCAGCCGGCTTCTCAGTTGAACCAACAGGACCTACCGGATAACCGGCCACTCACCGAGTTTGCACAAAATTGCTACGACCGCCAGTACTCCTCGCTAATTGACCCCTGAGCTTGGGAGTCAAATAGTCGGCCGAAGATGCACCACATCGCCCACTGTCACCACATGCTCACGGCCAGCATCATCGAGCAGGAGCAGTGCGCCGTCGATGGTCACGTTGGTAGCGAGACCAACAAGTTCACCTTGGGGAAGCGTGACGCGGACTCGCCGCCCAAGGCTGCCCGACCGTGATCGGTAGGTATCAAAAAGCACCGTAAGGTCTGAATCTGATTCTTCAAGAATTGGTAACCACTGTGCGTCGAGTGACTGTAAAAGATTGATAACAAGATCCTCACAGCTGACCTGATGACCTGAAATTTTGTTGAGCGAAGTGGCAATGCCAAGTAGCTCGGTGGGTACCTCTGGCCAGTTCACATTCAGGCCAAGACCCAGTAACGCACAATCTCCGACTCCTGGAATCTGATGTAGTTCGGCCAAGATTCCACCGAGCTTGAAATACCCCGGTCCAATTCCATCGACTCCAGCCGCAGTCCCATCTGCGTCAACGGCAGCCCCGGCAACTGCTGTTGCATCGCAGACCAAATCATTGGGCCATTTGATTCGCACCTGCTCAATACCGAGTTCTTGCGTCGCGTCTGTCACGGCCAAGGCCAAGCAAGTAGTGAGCAAACTGCGGCGCTCTGCAGACAGCCCAGCTAGCGGCAAACCTATGGTCATGAGAATTGAAGACCCCGGTGGTGCCTGCCATGTTCGGTTGAGACGACCTCGGCCTGCGGTCTGATGATCCGCCAGCAAGACAATCGGGCTAACTTGACGTGGTTCCTGAAGCGTCTCAACTGAACCCGCCGAACTGAGCAACATTTTCATGTCGGCATTAGTTGAGCCTGTTTGGGGAACAGTACGAAGGTCTGCAAACCTAGTTCTGTCGAGCGTTGTTTTAGCGCGAAGGAAACTCATGAAGGAAAGGCTAGAGCGTGTTTTCAAAAGTACTCATAGCAAATCGTGGAGAAATTGCAGTTCGAGTCATCAGGGCTTGCCGTGAACTCGGGATAACGACCGTGGCTGTCTACTCCGACCTTGACCGTGACGCGCTTCATGTGCGACTTGCAGACGAGGCCTACGCTCTTGGAGGCCAAACCGCAGCCGAGAGCTATATCGACGCAGACAAGATTCTTGATGTGATTGCCCGATCAGGTGCCGAGGCAGTTCACCCAGGGTATGGGTTCTTCTCCGAGAACAGCGAGTTTGCCCAGCGCATCACCGATCTTGGAGTGGCCTTTATCGGCCCGCCACCCGCCGCAATCGACGTGATGGGCGACAAAATATCGGCACGACTCGCTGCCGAAAAGGTTGGAGTGCACGGAGTTCCAGGCACTACCGACATCATCACTGACCCATCGCAAGTTGCCGCATTCGGAACAGAGTTCGGCTATCCAATAGCCATCAAGGCAGCATATGGCGGCGGCGGTCGCGGCATGAAGGTAGTGAACAATGCAGAGGAAGTGGTCTCTGCACTTGAGTCCGCTCAGCGCGAATCGCTGGCCTACTTCGGTCGCGACGAGTGCTACATGGAGCGTTACCTAACCGGGCCACGACACATCGAAGTGCAGATCATGGCTGATACGCACGGCAACGTGGTCTACCTAGGCACCCGCGACTGTTCGGCACAGCGTCGTCACCAAAAGCTGATTGAAGAAGCCCCAGCTCCAGGGATTCCCGAGGCAATAATCGCCCAGATGGGCGAGGCTGCCTGTGATGTTGCCCGCGGGTGCGATTATGTCAACGCTGGAACCATTGAGTTTCTCTACGAGAACGGATCCTTCTACTACCTCGAGATGAACACGCGCCTGCAGGTTGAACATCCGGTCACCGAACTTGTTACCGATGTCGACTTAGTCGAACTACAGCTTCGAGTTGCGGCCGGCGAACCACTCCCCTTCACCCAAGACGAGGTACGAATTCACGGCCACGCTATTGAGTGCCGAATCAATGCCGAGGATGTGGCCGAGGGCAAGTTCTTGCCTTCACCCGGGACGCTCACCAAGCTGCGCGTTGCCTCTGGCTACGGGGTGCGCTGGGATGGCGGCTATGAAGAAGGCGATGAGATTAGTCAGTATTACGACAACCTAACCGGCAAGCTCTGCGTGTGGGGCCGTACCCGCGACGTTGCAATTGCGCGCATGATTCGCTCGTTAGAAGAGATGGTGGTTGAGGGTGTCGCAACGACTATTCCTGCCGACCTTGCCATCCTTCGGCACCCTGACTTTGCTGCGATTACCCACTCAACAAAATGGGTCGAAGACACACTCGACCTAACTGGCCTTGGCGGCAAAGCCGGAGAATCTTCGGTACAGGCCGAGGGCGCCGAGCCCAAAGTCAAGAGAGAGGTGGATGTAGAGGTCAACGGCAAACGTTTTGCGGTATCTCTCTTTGTGCCCGAATCTCAACTTGTGACTGTTGCCTCCTCTGGCAGTGCAGGATCGGCTGGGTCTGTAAAGGCACGGCCCAAGCGTGGGGGTGCAGGTGGCAGTTCAGGTGGCGCAGCCGGTAGCGGCAAGATTGCAGTGCCAATGCAGGGAACCATCGTCAAGATCGAAGTCGAAATTGGCCAGTCTGTGGCCAAGGGAGACACTGTTGTGGTGCTCGAGGCCATGAAGATGGAGAACAACGTGGCCTCAGATGTGGACGGCACCGTCACCGCGGTCTCTGTCGAGACCGGTGCGTCGGTCACTGCAGGCCAAGTGGTAGTGGTGATTGAGCCTGTAGCCGCCGAGGGCTAAAGCAGTAGACCCCTTCTGTCAAAGGTCACCTAACCCCTGCGGGAATAGTTACTGACCAACCCTCCGGGTTGAGTTGCACCACACACTGATTCCGTTCTTGCTTCATACACTTCATTGATTCAATCCAATGCGTAGAAGGACGCGATGGCACTGCAAAATCGGTTACTCGAACGGTAACCACTAGCACTAGCGCTGCAACCCGGAGGTACTTCAACACCACAGGGTTGGGCACTGCGCAAACTAAGCCGATAATCACTGCGGTAATAGGAAGAACCGTGTATCGATCAGGAAGCGCCGCGGCTTGCGGACCGAGGGCTAAGAAACCTGCAAAGAGCGGAACCGTAGCTGCCCATATGATTGGCACCGAATAGGTCCATCTGGTTCCCAGGATCACGATGATCACTCAAGCTGCAACGAAGACAGCCAACACAGCCAAGATCGCTAGCGGTACTCCTGTAGCCCAACGGCCATCTACAGCGTTGCGGCCTAGCGCTAACGAGCCGAACACCTTCTCGACTCCTGAGCGAGCCAACGGTGTTCCTAGAGGAACCTGCCCATTCTGGCGGTTCTGGGTGAGATACACGCCAAGCTGTACAACTGACAAAGTCCACCAGATAATCAGCAGTCGCAATGAGTGCCTAGTCCTGAGCCGCCACCACCGCAGTAGTGCCAGTGGGGCCAACACCACCCCGGCAAGACCACTCAGCACCAAAAGTGCAGTAGCAGTTAGCTCAACGCCGCGCCCGCTATTTGTTGAGGGGTCATCCGCTAAGCAGCTCAGAAACAGTGCGACCCCACACCACCACAACACACTATTTAAAGATAAGTGCACCTCGGTTAATCGAGGCATAAGTAACAACAAACCAAAAACTAGAATTCGGGCAAAGTATGAGGGGATCAACGGTGAGAACCGTTTAGACAGGATCAGTCCGCAGGCGCTTACCGCCACGATCGCCGATGCACAGGCAAAGAACAATGGTGTCGCTGTAAGCGGCAACCAACTTGCTACTGCGGCTATTAGTCGGGGCAGCAGATGTAAGTAGCCATTGTATGGTTGCAGAACCGAGCCAAGGCCAGCACTTAGACTTTGAAGCCAGAAGATCACTCCATCTTCTGCGTACAGACCAGGGTCGGTTAGAGCACTAGGACGCCTCAGGCATTCAACTACAAACCCGGCAGCAACGATTACACATGTAGTCAGAATCGGGTGTGAAGGTTGGAACCGCACGATCTGCTGAATTCTGCCAGGGTTAGCCTCAGCACCTTCACGCACAAAAATCTGCCACTGCTCGATATCGAAGGGGCAGGTGAGGCTCATGAAGAACCTCAAGATTCCAGCCAATACATTCCATCTCGACAGGCTAGAGGACGGGCTACGTAGGAAGGTTCTCTGAGCACTGTTAGCACCTGACAGACACCAGCACTTATCGAAAGAACCGTCGCAGAGTCAAGGTTGAGCTGCGTGGGCCAGTCACTGCAGGCCAAGTGGTAGTGATGATTAAGCCTGAAGTAGCCGAGGGCTAAGTAGTAGACCGTTACTGTCGGAGAAGGTGACTCAGTCGGGAGGCTCGTTGCTTTTTTGACTAGGAGAAGTTTCCTCAGATTCCAGGTCAGCTGCGCTGTCGAATGAATCCTCTACACCTTGCTCTCGTCTAGCCCTGACTCTGACCACACCGAACATCAGGATCTCGGTAGCAATAGCCACGGCTCGAAATAGAACAGCTGCAACTAGCGTCGCTCCGGGGTCGCCGCCCACGAGTAGCCCGAGGGCCGCCTCGCGCACCCCTAGTCCAGCAGGAATTGGAATCACTAAGAATCCAACTAGCCAAGCTATTGCAAATCCGGCGGTGGCCTCGAGGTAGCCGACGCCGAGTCCTGCCGGCACTGCGAGCAGAGCGAACGACAAGCCGGCAAAGCCCAGCGCAGGTACGGCCCACGCGACTGACTGCCAAACCTGCGACTGGCTGGGTAGAACAGTCTGCTCGGGCGTGCCCGGCAGAACCTTTCGTAGCTGGTCCAGCACCCAACGCAAGAGTTCGCGGCGGCCGAACACAACCACTACCGGGCCCATAAGCAGAACAAGGCGAACCCAACTGGGAAGATCGGAGTTTGTGATCGCTAGGACGGGGCCGAATATTCCACCGGCCAAAACCATTGTGAGCTTTGAGACCAGCATTGCCGTTGCGGCTCGCGCCGTTCCAACCTCATCGGTGCGAGCCAAAGCGGCTTGGCCAACTGCCTGAGTTAAGCCACCGAGAGGGGTGTACTTCATTAGCTGAGAAGTGAAGAACGCATCGTTCAATACCCGTCTCGGCACAGTACCGCCGAACAACACGTCCCAGCTACGAGCGCCACACCACAGCGCAGTGATGTTTGCTATCGCAGCTGTGACCGCAGCGGCCTGGAGCGCTGCCAGTACCCAGAGCGATACCTCAATCCTCCGCAATCTGGTGCACATCCGATTTTACTCGGCGTTCGTTATGGAGTGTTTCGGACAGCTCTGGTACATCACAGTGTCAACTGCGGGTCTGGCGCCTGTTGGCATCTATGTGCTCATCCACGTAGCTAGGCGTGCGGAGTCGGGATCAGCTGCGCGTCGGGTCGCAGCATTTACGCTTGCAGGTCTCGGCTCGGTACTCGCAATTAGCGTGGCCTTCATCTGTGATGCTTGGTTCGACCTGCCTCTGCGCCGGGGCGACTACATCGTCTACGGAAGATACTCCGAGCCGGTCACCGTCCTGCTCGCCGCTGTGGGCATCGCCTGGCTCGCAAAGGCAAATGGCAAGGAATCGTTGCGTCTGTTCCTTGGCACAGCCTTGGTCATGGCAGCTTCCACAGTTGCCGCCTTGGTTATCCGCTGGAGGTACTGGCGCCCGTCGATCGAGGTTTTGGACGGGGTTATATCTGGAGTGGCCGCTTGGCCATTCGATCGCCCCGGACTTGATCTGACTCGCTGGACGCTGACCGGCTTGATGGCCATGTGCGCCCTGTTCGCCGCGCGACAGTTTGGAAGAACGCCTTTTGCCTTCGTAGCGGTGATCCTGTTGGCTGCGGGCACGATCAGCGGCTCTGTGTTCGCCGTATCGGAACACCGCGCATGGGACAACTCGGTGCTATACGTGAACTACCCAAGGCCGACCACTGGCGCTACTCGGGCAGTCATCGCAGCGGATGCACTACTACCGACTTCATTTAAGTACGGCTCCCCCACACAGCAGTATGCGCTCGCGCCGCTCGGCTGGTCCTTTGACTCGGTGCCCAAGAGTTCAGCCGAACTCGCCCGCTCTGTCGATCAAGACGTCGGCATGGTCGTCCTACTCGCGGCGGCAGGCGCTCCCTCGACGCAGTGGTGCCATCAGGCACCATTCTTTGATGTGCTCATCTGGACTCGAACAATGGATACTCAAGATGTTGGCGGTGGCGCCTGCGGCGCTGCCCCCTAAGTGCTGGCGACTTACTTGGGCTCTGATGACAAGTCAGCAAGCTCAGTCCTTAGACCCCGACTTGGCACCCCAGGTAGCGGTTTTTGGCATTTCGACAACCCTTGTGCCAGGAGACCGTTGCTGGCTCACCGGGTCAACAATCTGTTGCACCGATAAGCCGATGGGGGGATCGGGGCGAGCAAATCCAGGGATGCGGCGCAGTGCTAGGGCTACGGCGAGCAGTGCGCACAGCGCTGTAAACCACGAGTATCGAAATGTAGGGCTAATGCCAGCTAGAGCGATGCCAGCGAGGGACATCAGGCCAGCCACTAACAGCACTCGAGCTTCGGTAACGTGTCGCAGTCCGGCAGCTAACGACGCCAAGACTAAGGCTGCTAGGAACATCCAGGACCGAAAAATATTGTGTTTCTCAAGGCCCAGTAAGAAATTAAACACCCGCTTGTGCAATGAGGGGAAGGTCCGGTCAGGCACCCTGCACGGCGAGTTCAAGCTAGACGGCAGCGACCCCGCGTCGTTCATACTCCACAAAGGGTGAGGGGCTGAGATGCCAAGCAGCGCCCAAGAATATGACAGACGTATCCGTAGGTAGTCACCGGGGTGAGCTCGCACAACTTCTAGCCACTTCTGTTTAAGCGCGCTGACCTGCGGTGCGGGCATAAATGGGTTGACAGGAGTATCAGGAGCAAAGAAGTAGGGGTCGCCCGTCTTAACATCGTAAAAACGGTCGAGTTCACTCAGAGTTGTGCCGCTCGGGAAGGTACCCGAGGGGAACATCATCTGGCCCTGCATCAGAGAGATTCCTGTCAAGTCAAACATGTAGGTCGTCTGCTCGGGGTGAGCGGGCGTAGGACGCACGACGACCGAAGTGAATACTGAAACTGAACCCAAGAGCAGTACAAAAACCGCAGACGAGGCGAGTACCCGACGCAGCAGCGGAAGCTTATCAAGGCGACCAAGAATTGTTATAGGTACCGGCCAGGCCACGAGCAGTGCTGCGCCAACTGGCAACATCGCGTTCTTGCGCGCAGCGATTGCTAACCAAAAGCAGATGATGACACCCACCAACAGTGCTCTTCGCAGACGAACGCGGGTCTCTGTACCGGCTCTGGCAACTAGGGCAGTACCGAGTAAAAAAACTGCTGCGAACCACTGATCCTTGCCAACATGGCCGAGCCACCCGACCGTAGCGGGAAAAAGTACGACAATTGCCGTTCCTGTTAGGGCAATCCATGGGCGAAGCCAGCGCGAAAGAATCAGGTGTACCGAAATGATCGTCACAGCCAGCGTCAACAAAAAGATGGCCTCTATCGGAGGGTCAAAGAACCCCCACAAGCCTGCAATCACGGGCGAGTGCCAAGTTGTATACGCTCCAGTTAGTGCTTGGCCACACATGTCAAGTGTGTCGGGAACCACAGATCCTGGAAGGTAAGCCGCCGCAAGGAATGCTCCTAGGAGTACTAGAAGCGCTGCTCTGCAGAGCCGACCGGGCGCACAACCAACTAGGCGGAGCCAGACAAATGACTTGGATAAAGCAACAGCAGTCACTTCTGTGTGACTTCTGCTGTTCCTTCTCGCAGCCGTCTCAAAGCGTACTCAATTGCCCGAGACCCATGCTTCAGTGGCGAACCGGCCGCTTTGCGGACCCGCAGATCAACTTCCTTCATCAAGGTCCTTGTTGGAAAGATTTCGAGTGGATCTCCGCTAGCGGCAGCGATCTCGGCTACAGAAGGCTGGTAATGGCCAGGACGCGCCCTAGCCCAGACAGATCCAGCAATCGGACGAAGTTCCTCGGCCGTAGTCTTGGCATCAATCTCTGCCAGAATCTCTAGCGCCTGCCCCAGACGCTCTGGGCCAATCTTCTGCTCAGCGCTCACACAGCGACCTAGCCACTCAAAGGTGTCGTGAAGGCCTGTGAACGTTCCCGATTCCTCCAGATTCCAATCACGCAACAGATACTCAAGGCCATAGATGGTGACATTGAAATAGTGCGAGGGCACTGCGTGTAGTGGCTGCATGAAAGCAACCTCGATGTAGAGCACCCCGTCGGGTTTAAGTACGCGGCGAATCTCGTCGATAGCCTGCTGTGGGTCAGGTACGTGCTCAAGCACTGCCTGGCTCAGAACCACATCCAGCGAGCTTGTTCGAAATGGAAGGCGCAAGCCGTCTGCGTAAATATCGGGCAACTCGAAGTGCAAGTACTCCAAGTTGTAAACACGAGGGTCACCGAACCGCCTGTCACCACCACCACAGTCGACTGCAACCGCATCTGGCCCGAGGCCCGCCATCAGTTCAGCAAAGGGTGGCGGGAACCCGTTGCCACGGTTCACCGGCTCAACTGACGGCAGCGGCGCATTTGAGGGAACTCGAAGTTCATCGAATCGACTCACCACAACTTGGTCGCCAGGGTTGTGGTCATTGGAGTCACCCGTGGCACGCACACGCAAGTGGTGCGCTCCATCTTTAAGGCCCACAAGGTCTACGAGTACAAGCTCAGTCTCGACTCGAAAGAGTTGCTCGGTACACAACAGTTGGTCATCAACGTAGATCTCGGCGACACCGCACCAGTCATGGGCATAGAACGAAATCGATACGCCTACACCCTCAAACTCAACGCTAAGTTCATGTGGTCCCTCATCTTGGGTGCTGACACCCTCCCAACCGTGGCGCCATGAACCAACCTCAGTAACCCGCTTGTCGTCTACTGCTATCGGACACCGCACGTGGCCCCCGGGTGTCTTGGTGTTACGCGCCCGCTCAAGATCTACTGGGCGAAAGCTGATGTCATAGCTTTCGACAATCCCGACCACACCATGGGTAGTGCATCGCAGATCTGCGTCTACGACCATACCTGCATGCCTAGTTGCATTCTGAAGGCCCAAAGGGCCCCCGCAGGATGGGCATGCTAGAGCTCTAATCAGACGGTCCTGCCGAGCCACTGGAGCTACTTCGGTGGTCATGTTTTATCTCCAGAATCTTTAGTCGAGGCTGACTTGCTTGCAGACTTAGATGTGGCCTGACTCACCGGCCACGCAAGGAGTTCCATCTCATAGGTACCTCCATTGCGGCGGCCAGAGGCCACTACCTTGACCTCTGCAAACCCAACACCGAGCAACATTTCGGTGAGCGACTCGGGCGTGTACATCGCTAAGTGGTCATCACCCGAGTAGTCCTGTAAGCCAAATACCGCTACTGCTAATTGCTCCATCGTCATTTCCTGCTTTGATGCGGAAGCAACCAAGGCAGATAGGTCTGGGCAGACCACACGCAGTTGACCACTAGGCGCAAGAAGTTGATGCCAGTAAGGCAGGATCACCGTGCGGAGCTCATGGAAACGGAAATGTTCGACGAGGTGCTGCGAGCAGAGTTCTTCAACAGAGCCATCCTCGAAGGGCAGCCTTCGAACATCGGCTAGCACATCGATGCCGCGCAGAGCCCTGACATCAGTGTTGACGTAGCCCTCGAGTGGCTTCTCACCTGCTCCGAGATTAACGCGGAGGACACCCCCCAATTTTTCTAAGAGTTCTTCAATGCCGCCCTCAGCCAAGATCTCTGGCTCGACAAGGCTCAGCTGCGCCGGCCCGGCTGGAAGTCGCTCACGAAGCTCTAATGCCATGGCCTCTTGCTTGCGAGACAGAACGTCAATCCAGTTGGTGAACATGGCGAAACCAGAGTGCTGTTGCTTCGTCAACTCATCGATTCGTGCTTCCGCCAAGTCAAAGCCAGATTGCTGCCCCTGCACTAACTCATCGATTCGAGCGGCAACAAGGCGTTGCACACTCACCATATTGGGGTCTGAAGCACCAATCTCAGGCTGAGTTGAATCCTCTGAGTCGATGACGGGCTCGGCCTGAGCAATCGCATGAAGTTGCGCTTCGATCCGATCTAGCCGCTGAGCCAGTTGGTCATCGCGTGATGCTTGGTTCGACACATCTGAAGCGACTCGCCGAATTGAGCCTGCTGCACGTCGAGCACGTCGGGCCGGGTGGGACAACCCTGAACGCTCACCTTCGGTTGAAGCCGTTGGCGGTGCCAACTCATCTAGCCAATCAGTGGGCGCCTCTTTGCCAACGGCCTCGGGGCTAAGCGCTAGCTGGCGAAGAAAGTCTGAGCGGCTGCTGCTAGCGGTGAGTTGGTTGAGCAAGTCTTCTAGGTCAGGGCCCACGCCGCGCCTCAGGATCGCTGAATAGGATCGCTCAAGAAACGCTCGGTCCTCGGGTTCTGACAGGGCACCGACCACCAGCTGGCGAACTGCTTCACTCCACAGCGGTACTAATTCGGCCTCCCAGCCGGCACCAATCAAGTAGCCACCAACGCCCGGCTGGCCCAAGCCGCGAAGAATTGCAAGCGGGGACCCGCCCCGGGCAAGGTGGCTGACTTGAGCTTCGAGTTCCCAGTCAAATGGGTCACGGCCGTAGCTCAGCAGATACAGCTGAGTTATAAAGTGCGCGTCGTCGCAGAGCAGCAGCCTGACCACAACACCAATCGCGTCTGAAGGTGAACGGTCAGGTGCCAGCAACGTCGTTGCTGCGGCGGTTGCCTCTGACTCTGCGAGAACTCCAGCGGCCACTAAGACAAGTGCTAGGTCGCTCACCTCAATGCCAACGCCCGACGGGGTCCACGAGTCAGCAATCATTCCGTACAGCTCGTGGGTGCGAGAGACTGCGTGCTTTAGCTGCCAGGTCTGCTCAAACAGCTCACGACCACGACGACCCATTTGGTCTCGCAGTTCTTCGTCCCCGATCAGTTCAGACAGTGCCGCCGACAGTGCTCCTGGGTCCTCAATCGGGACAAGAATCCCGTTGTCTTCTACTAGGTCAGACATGCCGCCCTCGTCACAAGCAACAACCGGCTTCGCAAAGCTCATGGCTTCGAGCAGCACTAGACCAAAGGATTCGTATCTTGACGGCGCACAGAAAATATCACAAGACGCATAAGCCAAACGCACTTCTTCATCGGTCAGTTCTCCAGCGAACTCCACCCGGTTCAACACTGCAGGAGAGTCAGCGTGTGAAAGAAGGAACTCCTCTCGGTACGTCATGTCCATCTCTGTGCTTGGGGTATCTCGGCCGATGATTCGCACCTGCAACTCAGGCCAACGCTCGAGTAGCTCAGGAATTACTTCGAGTAACAGATCAATGCCCTTGCGCCGCTCTAGCCGGCCCACAAAGAGCAACTCCACAGTGCCGCTAACTGCACGGGCGGCTGGCAGTACCCCATGGCTTGGATCGTCAAGCCCAAAGTGAGCAAGATGAACTGCGCCATCAGTGCGGGTCAACGCAGAACGCTCGGTGGCTGTGCTATTGGCGTGAACGAACGGGGCTCGTCTGAGCGTCTCTACCTCCAACGCTGCAAGGGCTCGGATATGTTCGTTCCCCTCCCAAGAGGGAAGTATCTCGAGCACTTTCTCTATGGTGGTCACCAAGGTGGTGACTGTTGGAAAGCGGTGGTCGAGAGAAGGCAGTAGGCCCTCGCAGTTCCAAATCGGTGCTGATACCAAATCCAGCGGTCGGCGTCGATGCAGACGGTCTACTTCGTGGTAGAGCGCCGTGCAGTGCTCAAGGTTGAACCGCAACGGAGAGTTCTCTAGCTGTGGAATGAAACGATCCTGAATAGGGACCCGGTGAACCCAAACGCCGTTCTCTACCTCAAGGCGGTGCGGGGAGTCAGTCCGCGTGACCACGTGCACCTCATGGCCTTCAGCTGCCAAACCCCTAGCAGTGTCGGAGGTGAAGCGCCCTACGCCGCCAACATCGGGCGGGTACTCGCCCGACACAAAGCAGTAGCGTCGCGAGTGGTCACCAGCTAGCGATGGAAACGGCCTGAACTCGCCATCTGACTGACCAATCTTGATGGATTTACGAAGTCCGGCCAGACCTAGTTCTATGCCTTCGGACATGCCGCGATGAACCTGCTCGACATAGGACTCGATTTGTTCGGACTTCCCGATTCGCGCAAGTTCACGCCGACCCGCAGCGACGACTCCGTTCGCCCAGTCATTCAGGTGAAGGATCACCTCTCCGGTTGAGCGCTCAGTACAGCCGTGCGAGAGGGCAAAGTAGTACCGATTCTTCACGATGGGGAATGGGTGGGTCCATGTGGTTCGATCTGCTCGCAGGTGACTTGGCAAGTAGTGATGATGCACTGCTGCACCGTCGATGATTGCCAATCGGTGCCCCCGGTCGATCATCTGCATACAAACCTCAACCTCGTCGAGGTAGTACTCGATGGTCTCATCAAAGCCACCGATCTCTACGAGCGCCTCACGACGGAAGCTGCAGTTGGTGCCTTGCAAGTACATGAAGGGATCTGCACCGGGGTGCATGAATTCATCAAACGGGCCAACTAAGTCAAACCGCGGATCGCCAATTCGCGAGCACGCAGAGAACCGGTACTGCAGTTCTAAGCCCGTGTGGTCCCAGACAAGGCCACCCGCTCCAGCAATACGGTCATCGTTGTAGGCAGCTCGCAAGCCACCGATCCAGTCGGGCTCTGGTACGGCATCATCATCGATAAAGGCCACCACCTGCCCTGCGGCCGCTCGTATTCCCACGTTTCGAGATTTACCAAGGTGTACCTCTGCGAAGTCAATTACCCGAACGCGGTCGGACCACTCTGTGAGAAGCTCCTTGGTTGCGTCAGTCGAGGGACCGTTAACCACCACAACCTCAAAGTCGCCATCAACCTGCCGGGTGAGGCCATCAAGGGTGGCAGGCAGGCTCGCCGCGCGGTTGTAGGTATTGATGACCACGCTTATGGGAAGAGAGCTCATGGCCGTTGCTCAGGTGGCCGGACGGCCGCAGCATCAGTCGGCGCAGCTGAAGATCCGTCGGTACCCCAGGTGACATCAAGGTCTACGAAACCAACACCTATTGGTTCGGTACCGCGGCGAACAGCAAACGGATGCGACCGGTAATGGCGATCGTAGGTGTGCTGCAAGAACTTGTCGTTAACACCAATCGTAAACTCGTAATTACCTGGCAGTAACTGAAGTTTGGGCATCTTGATCTGGATGACGCCGTCTCCCTCGATCCTGCCCGTCTCGATTCCCGACAAGCGGGTATTGGTCCCCGCCACTGGTGTGTCGTTCTCTGTGTGAATCATGAATCCGAATACCGGGTCTTCAACTGACCGGTGTGCCCGGTAGGTGATGTTGACGGTCAGAGCCTGACCGGTGGTCCCCGTTGAGACTGCCACGCCAGTTGCGTCCGCGAACCAGACATCAAGAATCTCTAAGTCTTCGCCGTACCACTCTTCGCCTACCGCTGCTAGGTCGAGTTCCGGCACAACCCGTAGGTCTGTTGCGGCTTCTGCGGCGGCTACTGCCTCGGCATGGCGATCGGCTCGTTCTTGTTCATTCACTCTTCGAAGATAAGAGCTCGCAATATCTGCCGCAGGCCCCTCTTGCTGAAGCACGCCGTGGTCCAGCCAAGCAGCGCCATCACACATGGTTTCAACGGTTCCCATGCCATGAGTGACCACCACAATGGTGACCCCCCGGCGCCGCAGATCGGCAAGGTGGTCAAAGCATTTACGCTGGAACTCCTCGTCACCAACGGCGATTACCTCGTCAATAATGAGGATCTCTGGGTCAACGTGGATAGCGACAGAGAACCCGAGCCGGACGTACATGCCGCTCGAATAGATCTTGACTGGGGAGTCGATAAAATCGCCAATGCCTGCGAACTCAACGATGTCGTCGAAAACGCCGTCGATCTGCTTCTTGGACATTCCCAAAATAGTTGCGTTCATGTAAACGTTCTCTCGACCAGTCAGGTCGGGGTGAAATCCCGCCCCAAGTTCCAGCAACGTCGAGATTCGTCCCTCTACTTTGACCGACCCGGCAGTCGGTCGGTAGATACCGGCGATACAACGAAGCAGCGTGGACTTGCCAGAACCATTGTGGCCAACAAGGGCATACATTGAGCCTTCGGGAATCTCTAGTGAGACATCATTGAGTGCGTAGAACTGATCGATTCCGGCGTTGCGGTCACGCCGGGTAACAAGTTCTTTGAGCGAATGCGCACGATCAGTATGCAAGCGAAATTTCTTCGAGACACCGTCAACAACGATTGCACTCATCTCATAACTCCTCGATCACGGTTGGCGCCCAGCGGCTGAAGATCATCCAGCCTCCAACAAGACTGACGGTGGCCGAGATAACCATTACAAACCAACTTCCAGGAGTGGGAAAGTCCAGAAAATATGCAACCTGACGCATAGCACCCACGTATGAGGTGAGGGGATTAAAGCGAAGGATCGCCTGCGTTGTGGGGTTGAGGATGCTCATCTGGTACACGATTGGCGTGGCATAAAACAGCACTTGCATGGCAATACCCGTTAGGTAGAACACGTCTCGATAGCGGATATTCATCAAGCCCAGCACTAGCCCAACGCCGAATGCAAAGCAGGCCATAAGCGCAAATAACGGCAGAATAAGTAGCATGGTAAACGACACGTTACCGATGACTGCCAGGAAGAAGATCAGGATTCCTCCCTCGAGCAGTGCCTGGATGATGACGGTGATGAGGCCCGCGATCATGGGGCACTCAGGCGGAAAATAAGTGCGGGTGAGTAGCCCGCCGGCGCCAGAAAACGAAGAGATCGCAGTGTTAATCGCACCAGAAAACATGTTCCACATGACCAACCCACAGAACAACCAGAGGGCGAACACCGCTGATTTTCCGTTGCCAGCAACTGGCGCAGTCGCCCCAAAGAAAACTCCGAACACCACGGTATAAACACCCAGCGTTACAGCTGGGTTGATCAGCGACCACAACCACCCCAACAAACTGCGCTTGTACCGAGATTTGAGTTCGCGCTGTGCGAGGTTGACGATCAGGGTCCGATAGGACCAGACCTGTGCGGGGGTGGACAAACTTCAACCTTCAGGTAGGCAGCAGAACTCTAAGAATCTAGCAGCTACGGGAGTTGCCGCCGGGAACGGTGCAAGTTCAAATAGAGCGGAAGGCAAATAAGTTGTTTAGTCCAAGCTGAAAACTGGAGCGGTGCGCTGTAGTAAAGCCACCAGCATGAAATACCGGCTCGGTATCGCTCTTTGCATCAAATCCGTAGTGCTGATGGATGGAATCATCTACAACCAGCTTCACCTTCTCGAGAACGTCAAGGATTGCATCCACCTGCTTTGAAGGAATCGTCAGAACGACCAGCCCATTTGGGTTCAACAAGTCCTTGCAACGCGCCACGACCTTGGGCTGATCTTCCGGAGAGATATGCTCAAACAGCGCAAGCATGGTGATTGCATCAAATGTCCCAACACCATCTGGAAGCTCAGCCGGAAACCACCCTTGGACAAGCTGGTATTTAGGCGCAGTAATCGTACCGTCAAGATCGGGGTCGATGCCCAAGCCCTCGGTAAGGGAACTGCCAAGAACCCGAAAGAGTTGTCCGTCTCGACAACCCACATCTAAAACTCGGGAACCTTCGGGGATTAGTCCGCAGGCCTTTTTGATTCGCTGATCTCGAAGTGCATCATCAAAAAAAGTCATCTCAGGTTCCTTGGTAGTGGTGAAGTAATAGTCGGCTAACCAGGCAACAGTTCAAGTGCATCAGGGAAGATCTCGTCTACCCAGACTCGTCGCTCAGGAAAAAATACAATAAGCCCAGCGCCCGGGTGAGCCTGCTCAAAGGCAATGCCATTTGCGTTCAAATAATTCGCGACTGCCGTCGCGTTCGGGTCGCTCTCATTGAAGATCCACGGACAGTTTCCACGCTCTGCTGCAATTGGTATGTACTGGGGGTCACGGTTCTCATAATTGGTAACAGTAACTATGCGCTCTTCGCTTTCGAACATGAGCCGATAACCACCAGCCCAGTAATCGGTTATCGCGCAAGTTGCTTGCTTTGAATCAAGAAGCTCGACGGCTCCGCGAACTGTCTCGGCCTGGGTAACGTTGAATGCCATAGTGCCGGCCAGAGAGATCGCCGGCAGCACTGCAACTGCGGCTGCTGCCCACAGATCGCGACGCCACTTTGCTACTAGCAACAGAGAGAGAATGGGCGAAGCAAAAAATACGTAGCGAAGATTGGCGTATACCGGGCCAGACTTGGCGGTGACCACCAGGAAAATCAGCGGAACGCCAAGCGCTAGGTAACTAATTACTGTTTCATTTGCCAAGTTTCGCTTGCGGAAGATTTGAAACACCAGCAACCCAGCCAGTGCCACGCATGCCAGCTTCCACCCAAATCCGCCAAGCCATGCGCCGTTTGTGTAGCCACCGATGGGCACTCTGAACCCAAGCCACCCAGGAGCTTGCTCGCGAATAAAAAGCTGCAGCCGATCCAATGTTGAGTAACCAGCACGACCGCTGTAATTGTTGCGACGCGAGTCTCCAAGGATAGTGAGAAACAGCCAAGGGGCAGCCCCAAGTACAAGTCCGACAGCCGCGACAAAACCGGGGCGCATGACTGCCAACATTCTTCGAGGCCATGACAAGGGGGCTGACCATGCTTCTCTGACTGCTCGAACTGCAATCCAGAGCAGAGTCGGGGCAGTGATATACAGCGATCCCGGGTTGATCCAGAACCCGATACCCCCAGCGATTCCTGCAACTAGTAGCGAGTTCCTTGACTGACTTGTTGAACCCAAGAGTTCAGAGGGTTCGCGCAGTCTTTCCATGCGAAGGATAACCAGCAGCAGCAACAAACTGCAGGTCACAGCCGGGACAAAATACAGGGTTTCTCGACTGCCAAAAAACACTGCTGCCATCGGGTAACTCCACACGCCGGCGGCGGCCAGAGCGGAGCGGCGCGTTGACCAGATGAATTGCCGGCCAATTCCAAAGGCGAGTCCAGCATTGATCAGCCCTAAAAATACAGTCGGCAGACGCAGCCCAAACACGTTCATGCCAAACACCCGAATCGATGCGGCAATCCCGAAAAGCCAAGGGGTGCCACCGTACGGCTGGTTACGCATCAGCAGTGGCCACTCACCACGAAGTAAATCCCGTGCCAAAAGGCCCATCTCGGCCTCGTCAGAGTCCGGGCCAGGTTCGATGATTGTGTAATACCGGTACCTCAACCAAATTCCCACGCCAATTGCGAAAATAACCACAACTGCACTGGCAATAGTCGCAGGGTTGGTAGATGCATTCTTCAGCCGTAGCCGCAGGTCGGGCGTGGCCTCGGCAACAACCTGCGGAGATTCTTCACTTAGTTGCAGATCACTGAGCTCAACTGACTGCTCAGCTTCGCCTGGTATTGCATCTTCCATTAGCGATTCTCTCGCGCCTGCAGTGCACCCTGGCCGGGCTCGGAGCTAGCTGAGTCTTTTGGTGCAGTGGCACTAGAGCGTTGATAAATGCGGTCAGCCCTCATTCCTGCTGGCGATACCGCTAAGTACGCCAAGCGGCGCTGTTCGCGACTTACTTGACGCACCGAAGAGACGATGAGCCCACAAGTTAATAATAAGAAGGCAATGATCTGCAGAGCTACTGCCAGAACGGCAGTAGGCAATCTCAACACCAGACCGGTCTGCAGGAATTCCTCGATTACTGGCAGTCCAAGAGCTAGCGCTGCAAGAGTCAGCAACACTGCGCCTGCCCCAAAAAAACGCTTTGGGTGAAGGTCGCGTAAGAGCCTGATTGCACTCCAAAGTATCTTGAACCCATCAGAATAGGTACCGAGCTTGCTCTCTGATCCAAGCGGTCTCGAGTAGTACTTCGCAGGAATCTCTGCGAATTCCAACTTCAGTTCAGCGGCATGAGCCAGTAACTCAGTCTCAATATCAAACCCAGATGTTGTAGCCGGAAATGACTTAACAAATCGACGAGACATGGCGCGATAGCCAGAAAACGCATCGTCAATCGGAGTGTCAAACATCCAGCGGTACATCCAAGAGAAAAGTCGATTTCCAAGGGCATGCCCCGAGGGATACTCCTGGCCATCTCGATCTGCAGAAACCCGAGCACCTATCACCATATCTAGTACGTCATCCTGCAGAAGTTGCAACATGTCGACCGCCGCCTCTGGCTCATAGGTGCCATCTCCATCAACCATCAAGTAGATGTCAGCCTCGACCTCGCTAAACATCTTTCTCACTACGCTGCCCTTGCCGGGCCGGCGAGCCGTCACCACGGTTGCACCGGCAACAGCAGCTACTTGTGCAGTGTTGTCGGTAGACATGTTGTTAAACACATAGATGGTGGCGGCAGGCAAAACTTGTGAAAAACCAGTAACCACTGACTCAATCGTTGATTCCTCGTTATAACAAGGAACAATCACTGCCACCTCGGGGTAGGCAACCCGAGCGGGTTGACGACCTGCAGCAGCAATCATGGAATCTTCTGGGTTAAGCACCGGGATTCCTCAGACAGCGGGACAGCGGGTGAGCTTAGCACTTACCGCCTAGCAACTGAGCGTTATTCGGCTGCCTCGGCAAGCGCTTCTACCAGCGCCGGATGAACAAATAAGGTCTCGGCAATATCAGAGACTTTGAGCTGATTTGTAACTGCTACGGCAAGAACAGAAATCAGCTCAGCTGCATGTTGCCCAACAATTGATCCACCAAGCACTACGCCAGTGGCTGGGTCAGAGATGATCTTGACAAACCCTCGGGGGTCATTATTTATGAGCGCCTTGGCCTGAGAACCGAAGGGGACCTTCGTAACGCGCACCTTTCGGCCCTCTGCAAAAGCATCAGCTTCGGCCAGTCCAACATCGGCAATCTCTGGTTCAGTAAAGATTGCTGACGCAGCCTTTTCGTAATCAAGGTGACGGTGATCAACCTTGTGCAGGCCCATGACATGTTCGGCAACTTTTTTGCCCTGCATCGAGGCCACCGAGGCCAGTGGCAGCTTGCCCGACAAGTCGCCCGCAACATAGATATGAGCAATATTTGATCGCAGGTGATGGTCCAAGCTTTTCACCCACGGGCCGTCCATCTGAACCCCTGCCGCTTCTAAACCAACACCCTCAGAGTTTGGTTGCGATCCAATCGCTAGCAACATGTGGCTACCCTCGGCAGTGCGGCCGTCATCGCAGCGAAGAACTACTCCACCCGCCTCGGTTCGGTCGAGCTCAACTGCTCGCGCACCCTTGTACAACTGCACACCACGTCGAAGAAAATCTGCTTCAAGGACAGCGGCAACCTCTGGGTCTTTACTCGGAAGAACCTGCTGACGAGACACGATCAAGGTCACGTCAGAGCCGAAGCTAGAAAACATGTGCACAAACTCCACACCAGTCACTCCCGAACCCACAACAATTAGGTGTTCGGGCATGGTCTTTGGCGGGTAAGCATCTCTAGTGGTGAGCACTCGATCACCATCGGGACTGCACCACAAAGGAATCCTTGGACGGCTGCCTGTGGAGACCAAAATTGCGTCAGCGCTAAATGTTTGCTCACCGTCCTCGGTTGTAGCCACCACCGTATGGTCATCAACCAGACGGCCGGTGCCGCTCACCAAGTTGACGTTTTGACTCTGAAGCAGACTCCGATTTGAGCTCTCGAGCTTGGCTGTCATGACCGAGATCCGGCTTCGGAGCGCATCAATATCTACATGCGGATCCATTGATTCCAGGCCCATGCCTGCAGAGGATCGGATCTGGTTGAGTTCGCCGCCAGTCACGATCATTGCCTTTGATGGGATGCAGTCCCATAAGTTGGCAGCACCGCCAAGGATGTCTCTCTCGATGAGTGTGACTTGGGCACCAAGGCGCGCCGCATTTGTTGCAGCGCTTAGTCCAGCAGGGCCTCCGCCGATGATCACAAAGCTGGGACTCATAGTCGTATCGTACAGGGCCAATCCATGCTGCTGGGATCTCGCGTCCCGGGTAGCTCGCTACCCTCAACTAACTTAGTACTGTGACTAGTGCCGATGACGAGCGAGAAATCGAACAACTGCAGACAACAATTCAGCAACTACGCAAAGACCTGCTCACCACACGTGATGCGCTACTTGGGACTCAGGCCGAATCTGCCACGCTCAAGGTTCGAAATCGCGAGTATGAGGTACGACTCGCTCAAGTAGAACAGGCCCTTGCAACTCACAACCGCGTTTCTCGGGTCATTGAGCGAGTCACTAATCACAGGATCACTAAGGGCCTTGGCCGGCGAGCGAAGTCGCTCAAAAAGAGCGCTCCCTAAATAAGACATCTGCGCCAACGGCTTTGCCAACAGCCTCGTCAGAAGCGCCTACTTGGTGAGGGCGTCAACAACCTCGGCTAGTGGTTCCCGAAAATCTCGGCTCGGCGTGAAGCCGTGTGAACGCCAGGCAAACCCATCTAGCACCGAGTTAGCCGGGCGCACCGCTGGACGCGGCGGGTCTAACTGCGCAGTTGTTATGGCAAGGATTCGGTTGGGATCATGACCCGCGGCTAAGAACACGGCTTGGGCAAACTCGTACCAGCTCACCGCACCTTGGTTAGTGGTATGAAAGATTCCAGGAACCCGCTCAACCCCAAGCTTTGCCAACATCACGGCTAGGTCGCAGGCAAAGGTGGGGTGACCGAACTGGTCGTCAACAAATGACAGATTGTCTCGCTCTCCCGCCAGACGCAGCAAGGTCTTGACCATGTTATTGCCATGAAGTCCGCACACCCAAGAGGTGCGCGCAATGGTCCAGCCGGGGTCAATCTCCATCTCCCCACCGAGTTTGGTTCGGCCATATACCGACTGCGGATTGGTTGCGTCCCATTCCACATACGGGTTCTGCTTGGTGCCATCAAAGACATAGTCAGTAGAGACGTACACCATGTGGGCACCAACTCGGCGCGCCCCGTCGGCCACAAATCTGGTGGCCACACAATTTACTAAGTAGGCGGTATTCGCCTGCTCCTCACACAAGTCAACAGCAGTGAATGCTGCGCCGTGAATAATGAGGTCCGGTGTCCATTCGGTGATCACACCAAGCACATGATCGCGATTTGTTAGGTCATGCTCTGGCAGGTCGAGTCCTAGAACCTGATGGTGCTGCTGCGGTTCGAGCAATGCCATGAGTTCTGTGCCGAGTTGACCGCGAGCACCAGTAATCAAAATGCGCATGAAAGCTCCTTGAGTCCGAATTGCGAATTAGCGGTTCTTAACCCGCTCAAGCAGCGGCTGCCACCAAGACGGATTGTCTGAATAGAAGCGAACTGTCTCTTCTAGCGCTTCATCAAATGAGTAGCGCGGTTGCCAGCCCAGATTCTGCACCTTGTGGGTATCAATGGAGTAGCGGCGATCATGGCCTTTACGATCCTGCACATACTCAACTGCGGACTCATCTTTGCCGAGCAGCGCCAGAACCCGGTCAGTTATCTGCCGGTTGGTCAGTTCGTTGCCAGCTCCGATGTTGTAGATCTGACCAAGCGTGCCCATTCGCAGTACTAGGTCAACGGCCTCGCAATTATCACGAACAAATAACCAATCGCGAATATTTAGCCCATCCCCGTATAGGGGTACCCTGCGGCCTTGAATCAGATTGGTGACAAAGAATGGAATCAGCTTTTCGGGAAATTGAAACGGCCCGAACTGATTCGAGGAACGCGTCAGCAGCACAGGCAGCTGATAGGTCTCGTAGTAGGCCATCGCTACTAGGTCAGACCCAGCCTTAGCAGCGGAATATGGCGATCGGGGCTCTAAGCGATCTGTCTCTACAAAGGACCCTTGCTCGATAGATCCGTACACTTCGTCAGTTGAGATGTGCAAGAAGCGATCTACTCCCACTTGGGCCGCAACATCGCACATTACATTGGTACCCAAGCAGTTTGTCCGCATAAACACATCGGGGTCTAGCAGCGAGCGATCAACGTGGCTCTCTGCCGCGAAGTGAACCACTGCATCGTGTCCAGGCAACGCAGCTGTGACTGCTGCGCGATCGCAAATGTCGCCATGCACAAAGTTGAACCGCTTGTTGCTCTCAAGGTCGACCAGATTCTGTCGGTTGCCGGCATAGGTCAACGCGTCGTACACAGTGACCGAATCATCAGTCGAAGCGAGCACATGATGAACGTAGTTAGATCCAATGAACCCGGCGCCGCCGGTCACGAAGAGTTTCATGTTGTCCTTCGGTCAGGTCTTAGGTGCGCAAAGCCACATGCGGCTGCCATTGCGGTTCGAGTTGAGAGCGGCGCGGATTTGCCTGATCCCGAGCCGAAAGAATCGGAGTAGTCACTCCCCAATCGGCACCAATCTCTGGGTCATCCCAGGCCACACCAAGCTCATCTGCAGGGTTGTAATAACCGTCAACCATATAGGTGATGGTCATATCAGTCATTGAGGCAAACCCATGGGCAACCCCCGGCGGGATGTACACACCAAGATGGTTATTAGGTCCCCCACCAACTTCCCCAAGGTCGAGCTCTAGCGTTGCGCCGTCAGTCGAACTTCCGGTACGAAGGTCATGCAACACAACTCGCGCATGACCATTGGGAACGTACCAGTAATCAGACTGATGTAAGTGATAGTGCAAGCCGACTAAACACCCGGCGACCCGGTCTCCACGGTTGCCTTGGATCATCTCACGACCCTTCGGGAACCACTCACGCCGGTAGGTCTCAACAAAAAACCCGCGCTCATCTCCATGCAGGGTTGGGTTGACTAGGTACACGTCATTAATCACTTCGGACTGGTTAATTTCTGGCATTACGTAACCTCGATTCGGGAATGATCACCCAACATCAAACGAATGGCCGATGGCCGCGCCTCGCTACGTTTGGCAACTACCTGCTTACCCACTAGCGAGTCAGCAACTCTGGGTAAGTCAAGTATTTGTGATTCCTCCAAAATGATGGAGTGTTCCAATTCGGTCCCTCGAATTTCACAGTCGTAGTACACCGAAGTGTAGGGGCCGATGTAGCTATCAATGATCAGTGTGCGTTCACCAATGATTGCGGGCCCACGAATATGAGAGTTGATTACTTGCGCACCAGCTTGAATGACCACTCGGCCCTCTAGCTTGGAGGCTGCGTCAACGGTTCCATCAATACGAGACTCGAGGGTCTCAAGAACCAATCGGTTGCCCTCTAACAGAGGCTCCAACTTGCCGGTGTCTTTCCACCAGCCCTCCAGTACCTCATGGCGCACTTTGTGGCCATGATCGATAAGCCACTGAATGGCATCGGTAATCTCGTACTCGCCGCGAGGCGAGGGTGCGATGGTTCGCACGGCCTCGTGGATTGACCGGTCAAACAAGTAGACCCCCACTAAGGCCAAATCCGAAGGCGGGTTTTCGGGCTTTTCGACAAGGCGGATCACGTGACCGTCATCATCGAGTTCGGCTACTCCAAAGCGCTCAGGGTCATGAACATGTGTCAGCAAAATCTGAGCCGAGGGCGGCTGAGAGTCTGAATCGAGTTGCGGTGAAGTTGAAGCGCGGCGGTCAGCCTCGAAGGCCTCTACAAACTCGGTGATCCCTTGGCGAAGCAAGTTGTCACCTAGGTACATCACAAAGTCCTCATCGCCCAAAAAATCTTGAGCAATCAGTACGCAATGTGCCAAACCCTTTGGCGAGTCCTGCGGGATATACGTCACGTTGATGCCCCAGGTGGAGCCGTCGCCAACTGCGGCACGAATCTCATCACCGGTTTCACCCGTGATAATGCCCACCTCGGTGATCCCAGCTTCGGCCATGTGTTCAATCCCATAGAAAAGGATTGGCTTATTTGCAACTGGTACCAGTTGTTTGGCGCTGGTATGAGTGATCGGCCGCAGCCGGGTGCCGGCTCCGCCGGACAAAATCAGACCCTTCATGGCCCTTGGTTCTAGCAGGTGGACGGTCAGGTGCCCGAGTTGGGTCGCACCGGTTCGAGTTGTGACACAAGTTTTTCTGCCGCAAGTTTGTAGCTATTTCTTGCTGCATACGCTCTACCCGCTGCCGACAGGGCATTCAATCTCGGTCCATCTGCAAGCAGTTCGCCGAGTGCTTTTGCTAGCTGTGAGCTGGAAATATTCCGGGGAAGTTTGACCACGGTGTCATCGGGGTATTCCGAGAACGTTCCGATATCTGTGACCACAGTAGGAATCCCTGCAGCCAGAGTTTCACCAACCGACGCAGATGACTCGCCATTGCTAAAGAGCCGCAGTTGCACTGCCAGCGTGGTCTTCGATAACCAGTCCTGGTACTCAGCATTTGTGACCTTGCCGGTAACAGTCACGCGATCGGCCATCTCGTGGACCTGTGCTTCAGTTCGCAGGTCATCTAGATAGCTCTCACCGCTATGGCCGACTAGAGCCAGTTCTGCATGAGGAAGATGGCGAATTGCATCGACGAGTAGCTCGCTTCGCTTTGCGGGGCTGACAAAACCAAACGATGAAATCAGTGGGCGGCTCTCGCCAGTCTTCGCTGTAGTTAAACCCGAGTGCGTGACGGAGAGTGCAGCAGAGCCTGAAACCACCGGACTTGGAATCGGAAACAGAACCTCAGCACGCCGGTCGCAATCCAACTCAATGAGGTCGGCCGCGTGTTCCGAATGCACAAAAAGTCTTGTGGCTAACCGGGCAACATCTGCAATCATCAAAACCCCGTAAATGCCCTCTTCCTCAAGTGGAAGGTACTGCGCGCCGCCCATAACGGCGGGGTAACGCCCAGGGTACATTCGATGCAGAGCTTGCCCAAACGTCTCGTTCATCAACTCCGGATAACGGCGATGCATCTCGGTGTAGAGAATTGTTAGCCGGGCGTCGTGCAAGAAGACAGCTCCCGGCCTGCGTTGCAGTTGCAACAGCTCCTGAATGTGAAATTCGCTATTACCTATGTAGTAAAGAACCTCATCAAATGGGCCTTCAATACCTTCTATCAGCTCCAAAGCCTCTAGTCGCTCAATCCGGATAGAACCCGGGCGAACAGATGTGGGCAGCTGAACCTCCGCCGGATCGGTCGTGGTAAAAACCGTCAGCTCACACATATCCGGCAGGTACTTCAGCAACTCTGCAAAGTAACTCGCCGGGCCACAGAGCTGTGGTGGCATCGGTGAGGCCAGCGCCAACCGAAACGGCCGGCTCCGCCCTGCGCCTAGCGCCACAGTTTCTAGCGGAGCGGCGAGAAGCTCCCGATAGGTTTCGACTACTAGGCGGGCGACTTCGGGCCACTGATAGCAAGGGGCAACTTCAGTAGCTGCAAGCACTTGACGGGCCGCCGGGTCACACAGAAACCCCTCAATCACTCGAGCAATCTCGGGCACGCTCTCGGCATCAAATCTGGCTGAGGGATTGGACACGAGTTCACGCAGCGAGGAGTTATCTCCGCATATCACTGCTGCACCACAGGCTTGCGCTTCAAGGATTGGCAGACCGAGCCCTTCATAGAGCGAGGGGAACACCACCAGCGTGGATCCTTGCATCAGTTCAACTAGGTCAGCATCCGACACAGCGCCCGTAAACACCACCTGGTTGGCAATCCCAAGTTTACGGGTGCGTGCCTCAAGGTGCTCAAGTGCATCGGGCTGTAAGTGGCATTGCACAAATAATGGGTACTGGGTTCGCAGTTCAGTGGGAAGGGTTGCCCAAGCTTGCAAGAGTCGATCAAGGTTCTTTCGCCACTCTGCGCCGGTGGGGCACAGCACGAAGCCCAGAGCACCGTCGATGTTGGCACGGAACCGCTTGAGTACTGCCTGGCTCAAGGTTTGTCCCCTAGGTGACGAACCTTCAGCAGCATCAGAAGGCGGAGCAGAGAACTGAGGAGCAGCAGCACCATGAATCGTCAGCATTCGCTCCGCTGGCATCTCAAGAAGCTCCTGAAAATCGACATTGGTGGCCTCGGAGATTGCAAACAAACGGTCACATGTTCTTAAGAACTCGTAGCGCGCATGATAAATCGACGCAGTCAGAGGATCACTCAGATAAATCTCGGGGAACCGAGCAGGGATGAGATCGTAGACAGTGGCAACGACTTGCGTGGCTGGTCCGCGCGCCCAGGCTGGCAACATAGGCCGAGGCTTCTCTCCAGCAACAAATGGACTCGTGATGTGAAATACCCGAGGAGGCCGCAAGGTGAACTCAGGGTCATCAGAGCGCCGGAGCTTTCCGGTCGGCAACAGCCGACGCACCTGCTCATGCATCGGAAACATCGGATCTGCAACAAATGCACGAATCAGCGATGGATCGATCTGCTCAATAGCGCTGATCAATTCATAGGTGTACCGACCAATTCCCCGGCTGGCATGGTCATGCGCCTGCAGTGCTCGCACGTCGACCACAACCCCACTTGCTGCCTGCATCTTGGGACTGCTCATTCCGAAGGAGTGGAATCTGCCACTGGCAGGGCTACGTCTTCAACAGACTGAAACAGTTCTTCCTGGAGCGTCGTGAGTTTCTCAAGCAACCTTTGTTGTTGCGCCTCCACCACTTCAAGTTTGACTCTTTGCGCCAGCATCGCTCTGCCGATCACTTCAGTTTCAATATCGCCACGCTCAACTAAGCTTCGATTGAGGTCGTTCAGCTGTTGTAGCTGAGACTGCAGCAGTTCCTGTGAGGACCGCACTGCATCAACGCCCTGCTGCAGCTGCTCAAGTTGTCCAGAAAGCCAACGTAGCGCCGGACCTAAGACGGTGCGAACAGTTTTTTTCATTGATTCTTTCACTTGTTGGTTCCTAATTCATCAAGTCGGCCGGTAATGACTCTTGCAACCTGCTGAACACTAAATCGCTGGAGCCCCTGAGGGGAAGTGAGGCGGAGGTGGTCGCGCAACTCAGCATCTTCAAAGAGCTTTCTTAGATGTGCCGCGGCCACATCTAAGTCAGGCTCCATCCAGTGGCCCTCGGCCGGGTACAGATGGCCGTCGCCAATCAACACTTCAGCGCCCGGCACTAGTAGCGCAGTGTTGTCATCCATAAAATCTAAATTCCCAGAGTAGGCAGTGGCGACGACGGGTGTTCCAAGCGCCATTGCCTCGGCCATGGTCAATCCAAGCCCTTCGGAGCGATGCAAGGACGCATAGCAGTCGGCCAACTTTACCAGCGCTAGCCGGTCCCGGGCAGAGAGGTACGTATCCCATAGGTCAATATCGGGTCGGTCTGCTATTGCATCAAGCAACTGTTCAAGCTTCTCGGGAAACATCTCTCCATTGATGCCCTTAAGGACCAGTCGCGTGCCATCACTAGGTGCAAAGGCTCGGCAGTACGCATCAATTAATCCCATCGGATTTTTGCGTTCAACTACCGAGAGAAAGTCGAATGAAAACAGCACGGTGAAACGATCATCTAGGCCTAGGCGTTCTCGATCCCCATCAACGATTTTGGGGTCCTCAAACACCAGCGGTACCGGGACGTGCCGAACAGGAACGAGCCCGTAGGCATCGAATACATTGCACAGATAGTGAGTAGCTCCCCAGACTTCGTCCACCCAGGCAAAGCTAGAAAGTTGCCTCGCAGTTAGGACATCAGTCTCCCAGTACCACAAGCCAATGTTGTAGTGATTCTCAAAGAATCCATGACCCACGTCTTCAACGAAGTACGGAAGTTGGTCAGGCGTGATGAGTAACAGGTTGTATCGGTACGGCGCCTCAATAACGCGGTCTGCAGGCTGACGCTGCCGGCTGCTTGTGCGGTCGTAGCTCACCGTGGCACAAGGAATTCCCGCTGCTTCAATTGCGGCAATCATCCGGCGCGCGGCAACGCCTAACCCGAGTTCCCCGGACAAGTAACCCACAAGATTTACACCGAACGGGCGCTCGCCACTTTGGGACTCTGGGCGATCGACTCTTTGCGGGAACGCCGGAAGCAGCGGCAGCGAAGAGGCACCTTCAGCCAGCCCATAGGTCCATAGCCACTGAATGAATCGGTCCCGGTCAGACCATCGAACAGAAGCAAAGGCCGCCTTCAAGTCTGGCCGCGCTGCCATGACCACCTCTGCAGCGTTTGAGATTCCTGTTAGTTCAGCGCCATCTGCTGAGAGTAAAAAATCTAGAAAGTCTGCAACTTCACCAACCACGAAGGGGTTTGGCGGTAATGGCAGACCGCCACTCCCACTAGAGGCCGGACCACTGGCGCACGCCCGAGCAAGAAGCGCTCGATACCAACTACGAAGTTGAGGAGTCACCTCAATCCCAGCCACGGCTCCGATCGTCTCGTCTGCAGAATTTTTCCAGCCAGCGGCAAGCAGTCCTTCGGTAACAAGGTGGGTCAGCTTTCGCAGACCAGCTGACTTACTGACCCGTTTGTTCGGTGTCTCTCCGGATGCGGCAAACCACCAAGGCTTTGCTGGGTCAAAGCCCTCCATGTCAATCATGACGAGCGGCTGACCTTGGGCGGTAAACCCGTCAGGGTCACCTTGTAGCTCAATCTCGCGAGTTGTCTCAGCGCTCAGACGCCAACTGGGCTCGGTCATTGCCACCACTGACTCGCCAACAGGCAGATTCCGCCAGAGCCAGTCACTCTGCGCTTCGCACGCTGAGTCAGCTGCTGTAACGGCCTCAATTGTTCGCCCCTTCCACCAAGTCAGAAGTTCGCAACTTGGCTCACTCAGGGCAATGCAGCCAGGCATGGCGCCTGCCCAAGAAAGCAGGGTGACGGGGTCTATCTGTGCCGCTCGAACTACCGAGCGATTTGGAGCGCAGAGTTCTAGGATTCGGTCAAGCTTGCTAAAGATTTGCACCGAGTCAGACAGCACCACAACGGGGCCCTCGGCAAACGCTGAGGCATCAACATGCTGCTCAAGAATCCACGGTAATGCAGCCCATGCCGCTTCTCGAGGTCCCCATGCCATCACTAGATCCACATATCGAACTGGTCCCAGCCGCAGATGCTGCGGACGGATCGAGGTGTGGTCACGAGGTAGCAGTAGCCTGCCATCAGTGAAAACTGGACGAACAACAGCCTCGGGGTGTTCGCGCTGGACGCCCTCTTGGGCCATGCGGAACCAAGCCGTGCGGGCCGAAGTTGTAAGTATGAGTACTTGCACGGGTCTCATTCTGGCCGCAATAAGCCTCTAAGATGCGATCCGCTGCAACACGCCTTGTCAGTTAACCCCACGCGGCATCAGGAGCAGGATGACAGCCACCTCGAATAGCGGCTCTTCAAAGACTCTCGGATCGCTCCGTTTTGTGCGATCCCTACCCAGTCTTATGGAGCGTATTGAACGAATTGAACTAGCTATGGAACAGAGCCGCCGACAGGTCCAAGACTTGCGCGACTCGGTGCAAGCAATCGATGCAGTTCGAGACGATGTGCGTGAACTGACCGAGCACCTGACCGAACAGCTCAACCAGCTTGCCGCCACGCTCTCCGCGCCAAGCACCCCCCAATAAATCTGTTCTGTCCGCCACACCTTCCCCCCACACACACATCCGTTTTGTCCTGCGAGGGACCCCCTATAGGGGGTCCCTCGCAGGACAAAACACGGGTGGGGGTTAGTACTTGATTGGATAACTGACCGGGTGTGGGTAATTGTCAAAGCGTTGATCAAAGTTGGGGTTGTAATAGGGGTCTGAGTTCAGTTCGGTCAACCACCGCTCCCTCAGCGCGCCGAGTTCACCCTCACTCACGGTGGGATCTCGAGTCACTGACTCAAAGTGATAGAGCGTGGCCTGAGCCGAGACAACAATTCGGTACCCTGCCTGACGCAGCTTGAGGCACAGGTCAACATCGTTGTAATTGCCAGCAAAGACCGAGCTAAATCCGCCGACTTCTTCAAACACCTCAGCGCGAATTGCCATACAGGCAGCCGTCACGCCGGCTACTTCACGATCAAGGGAAAGCGCTAGACGGTTTCGGTCACTCCCCGGCATTTGACCAAACATCAGATGACCAGGATTCCCGGCAAGGTACACATGACCAGCGTGCTGAACTCGACCATCCTCAAATAACAACCGCAGGCTGGCTGCACCAACATCAGATTCGCGAACAAAGCCAACCAATACCTCAATAAAATTGGCATCAATGACCTGCACATCATCGTTGAGAAACAACAGGATCTCGCCCGTTGCCGCCAGTGCCCCAAGGTTGCATTTCTCAGAGAAGTGAAACGGCCTATCAAATGGAACCAACACGAGCCGGTCGCCAACTAGCTCGGTGATCTCTTGGATCACTTCTTCATTTGCCGGCTGATCAACCACCAGCACAATCTCGTAGTTCGGCCACGTGGACTGCTCTACGATGCTGCGCACAGCCTCGAGCACCATCACCCGTTCGGCCCCCCAGATCAGCCCGGAGGAGCACCGAGTAGGAATCACAATGCTGACCCGCGGAGTGTGCGGGTGTCGGCGAACAAGGTGAAAATAGCCACGGGGGGTTTGTTCCACCACCTCTGCATCAAGACCGATACGCTCAACATGAGACTCCAGGGCTCGCCGAGCCGACTCATATGCATAGGGCTTGACATCTTCGCCAGACAGCACTGACGAGGGAACCACTCGCCAGTGATACAGCACCTCCGGAATATGAACTATGCGGCGCGCTTGTTCGGTCACCCGCAGGACTAGATCCCAGTCTTGCGAGCCTTCATAGCCTTCACGGAACCCACCCACTTGTTCAACTAGCGAAGCCCTAAATGCCGATATATGGCAGGTATACATCTGATTGCGAAAGCGCTCAGGTGACCAATCCGGCTTGTAGAACGGGTCTGCGAGAAGTCCAGAAGCAACCATGACGTCTTCGTCGGTGTAGACGTAGTCGACATCTTCAGCCGAGGCGAACGCCTCTGCAATCCGTTCGAGTGCGTTCGGTGCTAATAAGTCATCATGGTCGAGCAACACCAGGATTTGTCCTTTGGCCCGAGACAACGCTTGGTTGGAAGCAGCAACGATGCCACCGTTACTTTGTCGGGGAGCAAGAACAACTCTTTCATCGGCACGACTCGCCTGCAGCAGTACACGAGTGACGTGCGCCGATGGGGATGCATCGTCCACCAAAATCTGCTCCCAGTTTGCCCAAGACTGCTGAGCAACCGAGTTTAAACAGTCCTGAAGTACGCTCTCTGACGGGTCATACACAGGCGTGATAACCGAGATCAGGGGTTGTTGGTTCACTTCACCACAATGGACTGACAACCCAGCATCGTATCAACTCCGCCGGCTGTATTCATCGCTGCGACGCAAGTCCAATGCTCACCCTTGCTCATTTTAGCGCCGATCCCAAACCCATGAGAATCGCCAAAGCCAGGATGGTGAGCCCGCCAATCGCTTCGGTATCCACTAGCCCAGGAGGTAAACCATTGCCCATCGATGATCATGGCTACCACGATCGGGTCAAGTGATTCGGGGTCATAAGCCCAACCGGTTGCAGAGATCACTCCTTGACTGCTGTTGATGGCATCAAGCCCTCCGACCGGGTTCGCTCCCCCGACAAGAAGCCACTCACAGTCCATGCGCTGATTACTGCCAACTGAGCTATTGATTCCTGTGACACAGACTTGGTGGACACCCGCTGCGATTCCAAGGAGCCGAGCACTAAACGAGTTACCAGGAGAACTGGCATTTAGCGAACGACGCCATTGCCCGTCCACCGTTAGCTGAACCTCTATGGGCCAAGCGTCCGGGTCCGTTGCGCTGCCAGATACATCAATAGTGCCTGGCTGAGGGGACGCGGCTGAAAGGTCTCCATACGGGCTCCGACCAGAACTCTCAGGAACAACCGCCGAGCGGCACCCGAGGAAGGAATCTGTGCCGTCGCCCTGATTCACCGCGCTGATGCACACCTCCCACCAGCCGGGTTCATACCCACTCAGCTGAAGCCAGAAACCGTGATTGGCCCCTAGTTCTGGGTACAGCACAGCAACGTCTTCTCGAGGAACATTTGCCACTGCCCAAGTGCTGCGCCCTCGACTTGTGGCAATGATCGTGGTCGGAGCAGTCACATCTAGATCCACTACCCACCCGATAGCCGTCAGGGTGCCATCAACATTGGGAACTAGACCACCGAATGATCCGATCGGCGCCAGTGTGGCAGCTACAAATGCCGCCCAATCCTGAGTTCGGTTTGCAATATTGGGAATTGCATCCTGAATCGAGCCAGGGCATCCGGTAAGTCCAACATCACGATGTCCGACAATTCTTGGAAGGTTTACCACCACCCCGGACGGGTACTTAGTTGAGCCAAGAGACGTAAAGTCAACTCGTCCGGCCGGGTCAACTCGATGCAGCGCCAGCTTCCACCCAAGCACCCGACTCACCGACTCAAGCGCTGCCGCCGAGGGCCTTGCAGCGGTGTAGTCCCCGATCACCATGACGCCGACAGAGTTGGTATTGAACCCCATTGCATGGGCTCCAATGATTGGCCTGTCGATTCCTCCGCCTCGGCCTTCCCAGATACCTCCGTACTTATCCACCACAAAGTTGTATGCAATATCGGACCAGCCACGACCATCCATGTGGTAGGCCTGAATTGAGCGAAGCACTCCGGGCACAGCCGCAGGCGAGTAATCATTGGAACTTGCTGAGTGGTGCACTACTGCAAGCTTGACGGTGCTACCTGCGCTGGTGGATGTCGGGCGCGCACCCCATTCGGCTCGCATATGAATTGCAAAAGGGGTCGGCACTGCGGCACCAGCTACCGGAACTGCCTCCGTGACAGTGCGCTTTGTTTCATCGCGCACTAGCGCGACCTCGGCCGTTGGAGCATCAGCGCTACTCAAATTGAGCTGATAGCCAATCGCATCCTCCACCCAGAGCGGCTCAGTTCCAAATGCAGCACCGTTACCCTCGGGGTGCTTGACACCACGACCGACGTCGGGCCCTTCATCGGGTTCAAACGCAAGCTCGCGCCAAGACCCCCAGTTGCCATCAGGTGACTGCACCCGCACAAGAATTGGTTCAGTGGGTACTTCATCGAGCAAGACGCCGATAGCAGTAAATTCCCTCACCCCGTCGACGGAACCCGTGACACGATTTTCGGTAATCGCGTCGCTCGGCTTGGCAGTCGGCTCGGGGACTGGGCTTCCGACGGGTACGGCACTGTCTGGCGTTGCCGAGTCAACCGCAGCCTTAAGTTGGGGTAGTTCCGAGGCGCCAACGTCTGACATCTCTGGAAGCGACACCCTGTTTAGGACAGATATTTGAGCAAACCCAAACCGTGGAACTGGCAGGAAGTTCAGGAGAAGGGCTAGTCCGAACAGCGCTGCCAATCGCCGAACAACACGCCCACTGGGGATGGGAGTATTCATGTTGCGAGTCTATGAGAAACGAGCTGAAAACGCACAGGAAATTACCTAAAGAGCAGGGCAACAGCCCGATCAGCCTTGTGAGTAACTCACCCCAGAGCCACTCAAGGGGCCTAGCCGGCGCTAGGGAAGGCCAAATCTCAGAACTAACTCCGCTGCGAATTCTTCAAGGTGAACTCGGGACATGTTTGCTGGGTTTCGAAGTTCCGGAAGGTTTTTGCTAGGCAACGAATACCCTTGAGCAGTTGTTCTGGGCTGAACCTGAAGCAAATTGGCCGTGGCCGGTTTGGCCAAGATCAGGTCGTCATGGCAATCCAGAATCGCTGAGCCAACAGCGAACTCACCCAAGATGAGCACATCAATATCTACCGGGCTGGTCGGGAGAGCCTGACCGTAGAGCCCAAGAATTTTTTGCAATTCAGCTGCCGAGGTACGGCGATAACCCACAGCAGATTGGTTGTAGGCAACCACCGGCACTAGGTCGATACAAGGCTCAACTACTGCGAACTGAGTGAGTAAGACCTTTGCTGCGGCTGGATTTTGGGTGATATCAAGATAGACAACCAAAGGCCCGCCGGGCCGAGAAGACGGTGGCCGCGCACCAGGGGATGGCCTAAGTGGGCTGCGGATTTTTTCTGTCCGAAGAACACCGACTGTTTCATGGCGGGTCTTGTGAAGATACGGCAACTCAATCAGCAGATTCCACACAACTCTCTTCCAAGCCAGAATGAGTTTTGTTCTTGGTAGGTGGCCGTGTTTAAGCCGGCTAAACACATTTGCCCGCACCGCCCACTTCAATCGATCCCAAATTGAGCGCAGTGCCAGCTTGCGTTCATCTGACCCCGCATTTCGCAAAACGACCATCAGCCAGTTGCGATACCCATGCACAAAGAATCCCGGCGAGGTAGCAGCCGCAGAGGCGCCGAAGGAGTGCCGGATGATTGACTCGGGCGCGGTGATTGTGTGCCATCCTGCTCGGCTCGCACGCCAAGCCAAGTCAGAGTCTTCGTAGTACGCGAACAACCGCGGGTCGAACAGACCAACCTGATTAAGCATCGCTGTGCGAAGCAGCACTCCGCCACCGCAAAAACCAGGAACAGTCTCTGAAGAAAGCGAAGCAAGTAGCTGAGCAGGCTGGCCAAAGCGCAGGTCGAACCCTTCAGAGTTTTCTTCTCGACCAGTACCTAGACCGTTAAGCAGTTCGATGCGATCGTCACCTGCACGCAACTGCAGCTGAATTGGGCTTTCGCTGAGCTCAACCAAGACGTGATCAACGCTGGTAGTTGCCGTTAAGCTGCCGCGACCGCTCACACGCAAAGAGATAGCTCGCTCCCCCACCCCCGCTGGCACAAGCAGCGAGGCAGTCCCAGCCGCATCGGGTCCAGCAGCATCAGTCCCACCGACGAAGTAATCAAGGTCCATCGGCCAGTCTGGGTGGCCCACGGTCCTAACACCGGCGCTCTGAGTCCGGTCAAGCACCTCGAGTGGGCCAACACATACAGACTCAATCTGCGCGTGCCCCTGCGTCACGCTCAGGGCAACCTGAGTAAAAGGAGGGTCCAACACAAGGCCAGCAGCAACGGCACCAACCTGTGGGTCAGACTGAAGCCCAACTACTAACGGCCACAGCCATCCAGGCTCGGGAACGGCATCGTTATTCACAAGTGCGACGGCATCGACTTGCGCAAGGTCACGCATACCTCGGTTGCAGCCTTCAGCAAAACCAAGGTTTGATTCATTCGCAATCACTCGAATATTGGGAAATGCGAACTGAAGTTGCTCGAGCGATCCGTCAACTGAAGCGTTATCGACTAAGACGATCTCGAGGAATTCCGGCGGGTACTCGGTTGCCTCAAGTGCCACAAGGCAGCGGCGAGTAAACCATGCCGAGTTCCAGTTCAGTACAACGACCCTAACCCGGGGCGGGTGTGAAGGGCCCATGAGTCACAGGATACTCCCAGCGACTCATCAGCCTTCCGGTTGTGCGACTGGTCCGACCTTCACAGGTCGTTACTTGACGATCGCTGGCGGCCAAGGCGCCGCCGATGGCCCGTAGTCAATTGCCCCAAATGCATAGCTGCTAGCCGACAGACCATTGCGGTGCATAACCACCCGCGGGAAGTAACTACCCGGCGCTGCCGGCCACCCCGTCCATCGGAAGGTGTTGATTCCAGGCCCGACCGGAATGCCCGCCGCGATTACTACTTGAGCTGGGTCATTTGGGTTTAGGTTGGGATCGGCGACAATGTCTGCCGTGGTTCCCGGGGCCCAGGAGTCGTCCAAGAACTTGATGTCTGTTCCGCCCGCGGCGGGGTTGACGTAGTCGTTGCGCAGCAGCTTGACGTCCTCGAGCTGCCAGGACCTTGCACCGGGGTCCTCGTGAGGGTGAAAAGCCAGATTGCTTATCCAGGTTGAGCGTCCCGTGCCCCACCCAATCGGGTCAAGGTTGCCTGCCGGATCAAGAATCCCAGTAGGAGGCCAAGTGCGCATCTCCAGGTAGTACGTTGCCCGCCCAGTCTTCAGCACGATGTCATCAGAAACTTGTCGACTGATCTCTGCAGAACCATACGGTTGCCACTCAATCCTGCCAACCAAACCGCCCCCAGGTGCATCTTCAAGGCCCCAGGGTCCGTCGTAGTTGATGGTGATTGCCATTTTATGAAAGAGCTGTCCGTCAATCAGTTTGTTGGTATTCAACACAGCGACGGGGTCATTAGCTGCGCCAGCTCCTGTCCAACCCAAGAGCGCACCCCAAGCGGTGGTGAAGTTTGCGTTGAGTACGTAGCCGTCGCTTGGCTGATCAAAGTCCCAAGGGTCCCACCGCGCAACCGTTGCCCAGTCCTCCCCCGAACCTTCCCATGGGGTTATTGTCCGAGGGGTGGGCCGCGACGTAGCCGGCATTGAAACCGGCGCAGATGACGCCGACCGTTGGCCATTCTTGACGGTGTAGAACTGCGCATTCTGCCCCTTGCGCAACACACCCGAGGGAAGTCCCACAAAGGTGGGCCCAGTGACTTGACCAAGATACGAAGCGGTTGAGGCAGCGTTAGTGGAGTTGCCATCGTTCGCGGGATTGCCGTCCAGGTCCATCCAGAGCTCCGTCGGGCCAGAAGTTGCGGCAACTGTTAGGCCAATATCTGGCGAGGGGTCAACAATGCCGAAGTCGTCCAGCGACAGACTGGGTAAGTTGGAGGGATCAAAGCTGGTGATCATCCACAGCATTTCAACCCAGCCAGCCCAAGGTGCGCCTCGGACCGCAGGCAGACTTGAGTTTGGAAGCCCATCCCAATCCCACGGGCCGGTCATGTCTAGATCATAGGAATGCCAACCAGCGCGAATCTGGAAGTACTTCAGGCCATCGGCGCAAGAGTTGCACTGCCGAAAGAACATGGCAGCGTTGCTGTCTCGGTCGGAGTACATCCGCATAGTCACTCGACGGTATTTATTTGCATCAAGCGGGCGGGCACGCGGATCGCGAATTGCCGTGGTGGGATACGAACCAGGATCAGAGCGCAACATGAATACCTGCTGTGCTGCAGAGATGTTGAGTTGCCCCCAATTGAGGTTGGCCCAGCCCTGCTGAATCATGTGTCTCTGCGTGGGGTCGAAGTCCTCTGGGTTGGAAAAGTCCATTGGGTCATTCCACATTGAGGTGAAGTACTCCTCAGAGGCGGGCACCGTCGAGCGGTTTGGAGTCACCGCTGGCGTTGCAGCATCAGCTACACCAATCAAACCTCCGCCTGTGAGCAGCGAAGCAATGTCGGAAACTGGTGCGGCAGCAACTGCTAGAACGATGCTCAAGATAGCTAGAAACCTGGCCTTCTTCGACAACGCCCGGCTTGTCTGAAACTTCCGCAGGCGATTTTCTGGCGCAGATGACTCAACTTCCATAAACCCTCTATCGGCACAAACCCCTCAATACCTAAGGGAAACTCAGACAGCTGGTGCCTGCAGAGGTGCAGGCTGGCACTGATCCTCAAGCTCTACGACTTGGATCTGCGCACGGTTCTCCCAGGTGATCTGATTAGTTGGGTCCTTGCGCAGTTTGTACTCGCGAAAATCCATATCTGCTGCGTCGAAGGTCAGGTAACGACCAATCAGCGAGTCACCGAACCCAATGATCAATTTGATGGTTTCGACTGCTTGAATGCTGCCAATGATTCCCGGGAGCACTCCGAGAACACCAGCCTCGGAGCAGCTCGGAGCCATGTCTGGTGGTGGGGGCTCGGGCAGCATGTCTCGGTAGGTGGGGCCTGACTTTGGGTCGAAGACGGTGACCTGGCCTTCGAATCGAAAGATCGATCCGTGCACCACTGGGATACCCAACTTCACCGATGCGTCGTTCAGCATGTATCGCACGGGGAAGTTGTCTGCTCCGTCTACCACAATGTCGTAGTCCGAGATGATGCGCTCCATATTTGAAGCATCAAGGCGGACGTCGTGCGTGATCACGTCGATATCTGGATTGAGCAGGGTGAGCGTCTTCTTTGCCGAATCAACTTTGCGCTCACCGATTCGATCAGTGTTATGCAAGATCTGACGCTGCAGGTTGGACTCGTCTACAACGTCCATATCTACAATGCCAATGGTTCCCACACCAGCAGCCGCCAAATACAGCGCAGCAGGTGAGCCCAGTCCTCCAGCTCCCAGCAGAAGCACGCGAGCCTCGAGCAATTTCATCTGACCCTCGTCGCCAACCTCTGGAAGCAACAAGTGACGGCTATAGCGATTGCGCTGATCAGGAGTCAGCACCTCGGGGCGCTTCCAGTCACGACCCTCGTCTTTCCACTTATTAAAACCGCCGGCCATCGACACCACGTCGGAGTAGCCAAGTTCACCAAGCGTCTTAGCGGCAAAGGCTGAGCGGACTCCGCCGGCGCACATCACAATCACGGGCGCAGACTTGTCGTTCAGGCGGCCCTCAACCTGAGCCTCGAGGTGCCCACGAGGGATGAATACCGATCCCGGCACGGCACCTTGTTCAAACTCATCTGCCTCTCGAACGTCGAGCAGCGCAGCACCGCGGGCTCGCAGCAACTCCGCAGTGGCTGTATCGACCTCGGCGATACCTGACTTGGTGTTATTCAGAAGTTCTCGGAAATTACTCATATCTGCATCCTTGTGGGCTGTGCTTTTCGGAGGAACACCTAAACCCTACCAAACTGGTCAACATTCGGACAGGTCGCCAAGGATTTCAGGTAACAACTTGCTCAGGGAACCACGAACCACATACGCAGAAGCATCAAACTGAGTCTCTTCGGCATTCAGAATCATCACCCGAGTTCCCTGGCCCAGAGCAATCGGCACCATCTCGGCCACGGGGTACACGGCAAGTGTGGTTCCCAAACAGAGCAGCAAATCACAGGTCTCCGCTGCCTGAAAAGCATTCTGCACGCGCACCGGATCAAGGCTTTGGCCAAAGAACACGGTGGCTGACTTTAGAATCGCGCCGCATTCCATACAGGCAGGGTCGGTTTCGCCGCCACGAACCCTATCGAGCGTCTCGTTCATTGCACCGCGCCAGTCACAGCTTGTGCACATAGCTTCACGGATGTTGCCGTGCACTTCTTCCAATTTCTTGTGGCTTGTCCCCGCTACAAGATGAAGTCCATCAATATTTTGAGTGACGAGCAACAGCAGCTTTCCTGAGCGTTCCAACCCCACTAAAGACACGTGGCCTAGGTTCGGCTTTGCTTGTAATGCCGGATTAGAGAGCCGAAATTGCCAGGCACGAACGCGCAACGCAGCATCACCCATGTAGTGCTCGATGCTCGAATACTTCTCTGCTTCAGGGTCACGAGTCCACAGGCCGTCCGGCCCACGAAAGTCGGGGATACCCGAATCAGTAGAGATACCAGCGCCGGTAAGCACACAAATCTTTGACGCCCTAGCAACCATGCTCTTTGCAGAGGCGACTGATTGCTCAGTCAAGAGACCTCAGATTTCAACGGTGACGCCACGCCAGAAGGCAACATGATCAGCGATGTCCTTGGCTGCATCTTTTGGCTCGAGGTAGTACCAAGCCGAATCGGGGTTTGTTTCACCATCTACAACAATTGTGAAGTAGCTGGCGGTTCCCTTCCAACTACACACAGTGGTTTTGCTGCTCGGTTCAAGTAGGTCGGTGTTCACTGATTCCATCGGAAAGTAGTGATTTCCCTCGACAATCACTGTTGCATTGCTTTGGGCAATCACCGTGTTCTTCCAAATTGCACGAGCCAAGTCGGTTCCTCCAAATTCAGTTACTGATATGAGAACACCTTAGGGATCCAGCTTGTTCCAAGTAAAAGAATTCGACGCTGAGCCAAACTGTGTGCAAGCTATTGCTATGGAGAATTCGACCCGGCCATGGGGCTCATATTTGGTACTTAGCGATGAGGCCGATCATAAAGTCAAACAAATCATTGTTGCTCCCGGCATGCGCCTGAGTTATCAACGGCATTTTCGACGCTCCGAGCACTGGTTTTTTCTGCAGGGAGAAGGCAAGTTTGTGCTTGACGAGGTTGAAACTTTGGTGAGCAGCGGGACTTCAGTTGACGTTCCTTTAGGCAGCGCCCACCGGATCGAGAACCTGAGCGAGTCAGTTCCGCTGGTCTTTATAGAGATTCAACACGGAAGCTACTTTGGCGAGGACGACATCATTCGTTTAGAGGATGACTTCGGACGCACAGACGAGTCGTCAGTGTAAACACCGGGTACTCCTCCCCGCTGACAACTTAATCCGCACTCCATAAGGTGCAGGGGGTCACCCCTTGAGCCTTGGAGAAACATGCGGAATCGATTCGAAATTCATGGCTATGCCCTCCACCAATTCCTGAGCGTTTCGGCTGGGGTTGCTCTCGTTCTTGCGGCATCTTCATGCACTGCTCCTCATCGACCAGACCCAGACAAATCTGTTTTTCCGGGCTATCACCTAGAGGCGCCCCTCTCATCGAGCAGGGCGATACTGATGCGACATGAAACCAATCGCGTCAACAACTTTTCAACGGTTCCGTGGCAGCCCACGTCTGAAGATTCAGGCGCCTCCGCTGGCCCCGACCCGGGCACTTGTGAGTCAACCAGAACCTGCCACGCAATCGCTAAGTAACCCGCTATTCCAAACCCAACGAAACCACCCACAGCCCCGCTCGTGCCGAATCAGCATCAGCTGCGCAAAACATTGGAGAACAGATGTCCATTATTGAAGAACAAGCAGATTCAACCCAGGCTCAGCTAGCACTTAAGCCACCAACAACGTTAGTAATCCGTCCATGGTGGGACCCAGACTTAGCAGTGGCTGGCTTTGATCCCCGCAGCAGCTACGTCGAGCGCTACTGGCTGGGCGTGCTTGGTCCCTCTGTTGTCTTTCTGCTGAGACGCCTCACTCGCGGTCTTGAAGAGCACCCGGCAGGGTTTCAAATCACCTTGGCCGATACCTCACGCGCCATTGGCCTCGGAGGTGGAATCGGCGGTCAAGCACCCATAAATCGAACCATCGATCGGGCCTGCATGTTCACCACTATGCGTCGAGGTTCCACAAATGAACTACAAGTTCGAGCGCATTTACCGCAGCTCAATCACCGCCAACTCTCACGTTTACCGCTTGCAGTTCGCAACTCTCATGATCAGTGGATTACTCAGCAACACTCCTCGGTTTTGCCCACCGCCCAAGAAGCCCTGCAACCAGTACTGGTCTCGCTGCCTGATCAGACTCCGCCGCCTCGCGCTGCCTAAACCTTCTCAGTCTGGCGTCGAGTCATTCCAAGTCTCGAGCAAACACAACAGGGTGCGCACACCAAAACCAGTTCCGCCCTTGGGGTACTCGCCATCTGGAGCATCCAAAAACGCTGGTCCAGCAATATCAAGATGCACCCACGGAATTCCCTTTTGAACAAACTCCTGCAAGAACAATCCGGCAGTTAGGGCTCCACCCATGCGGCCACCGCCAATGTTCTTCAGGTCGGCAACCGGTGACTCCAAGCTCTTGCGATAATCCTGCGGTAGCGGCAACTGCCAGACGCGCTCACCTGCGTTGGCTGCTGCTTGGGCCACCTTGTCAGAGAAGTCACCGTCGTTACCCATGAGCCCAGCAATTTTATTGCCTAGCGCCACCATGCAAGCACCAGTCAAAGTGGCAAGATCAATAATCGCCGCAGGTTCTTCCTCAGAGGCAAGCACCAAAGCATCAGCTAGAACTAACCGGCCTTCGGCGTCGGTATTAAGAACCTCAACGGTGGTGCCATTGCGAGCGGTATACACATCGCCGGGGCGCTGGGCTTTACCGCCCGTCATGTTGTCGGTCATTGGCGTGAAGGCCACCACCCTTACCGCAACCTCAAGCCGAGGGAGCGCTGTCATAGTGGCAATGACTGCCGCAGCGCCGGCCATATCGCACTTCATCTCCATCATAGATTCCGCTGGTTTCAGCGAGAGTCCCCCAGAATCGAAAGTAATTCCCTTACCCACAAGTGCGACGGTTGCAAGCTCGCCCGGTAGCGCCTCGGTCAGCTCTGTTGCTGGCTCATAGGTCAGCTTCAGAAAACGAGGCGGCTCTTCAGAACCAAGATTTACTGCAATCAACCCACCCAATCCTTGGGCGATGATTTCTTTCTCGGTCATGATCTCCGTCGTCAGGCCCGCCTCTTCAGCCTTGGCGGCTGCTCTGTCAGCAAACACTGTCGGCGTCAGCGTGCCACCGGGCTCGTTCACTAGATCTCTTGCAAACCACACAGCGGTAGCAGTTGCGATTCCGCGCTGCGCCGCTACGCGAGCCGAGGTGACTTCATCCCCAACGGCAATGGTTGCTGAATCAGTTCGTGGCTTCTCTCCGGCCTTTGGCTTGTAGGTATCAAAGCTGTACGACCCAAGGATCAAACCCTCGGCAACTGCACGTACTCCGTCAGTAAGATCCAACCCGGGAAGGTCAGATTCTGAAGGAAACTCAAAGGCCACCTTGCGGTGCGCTGACACAGAGCGAGCAAATACTGCTGCCGCAGTGCGCAGACTTACTGGGCTGGCAGTAGCTGAAGGGCCAAGACCCAAAATGACTCGGGTGGTCTCTCCGTCATTGAGCACCAAACTTGAGCCGGCAGCACCGGTAAATCCAGACCGAGTCAAAGTTGCTTTGCGAACACCGGGGATTTTGCTGAGGCGATCGGAACACGCCGTTAGGCCTACCGCCGTCGCGCTAGCCGGCAGAATCTTTGCAATCTTTACGGAGAGCGGGTCAGACATGGGTTGCCTCCAAGGGGCTTCTGTGGTTGAGAACTGCTGTTAGTAAAACTGTCCTATTTTAGGATTGCCCTATTTCTGGGTTGCGAGCCAGTAGGGAATCCCCTTCTTGCCAACGGGCCAAGGTCCAGAGCAAATCAGAAAGACGATTCAGGTACTCAATGGCATGAGACCCTTCGCTTGCTGCAGACAAGCTTTGGCGTTCGGCGCGACGAACCACCGTTCTGGCAACATCAAGAAACGCTGCAATACGATCCTCGCCGGGTACAACAAACTCGGTTGGCATCTCAAAGCGACTTGCGAACAAGTCAATCAGATCTTCTAAATGGGTCACCATCGCAAGAGTCACTAACGACACGCCCTCGGTCAGCTTGTCACGGTTGGCTTCATCGGTTGCAAGGTCGGCCATAAGCACCCACAAATCTCGCTCAATGGAGATCAGAAGCTGGTCCAGCTCTCCGCCGGAGCGGCAATGTGCTCGTGCAAGCCCAATCGATGACTGCGCTTCATCAACATCACCATAGGCAGTAGGCCCCGGGGCGTCTTTACGAACACGGCCGCCATAGAGCAGGCCAGTGGTGCCGTCATCACCTTTTTTTGTGTAGATTTTCATGGCTAAAACCCTTCAAGTCGTCACTCACCTTACCCAAGTGAAACGCCAGCTTGGCACCCTCCATGCGGCAGTTTGGCAATCTCAGAAGTAATCTGGAAACCATCATGGATTTTTCGTATCTTGAAGCAGTTCAGAACCGTGTCCTTGTTTTTGATGGAGCAGCTGGGACTTGGCTGCAACTTCATGACCTTCAGCCGGATGACTACGGCTCTGAAGAGCTCGACGGCTGTCCCGAGATTCTCAACGAGTCTCGCCCTCAGCTCATCCGGCAAATGCATACCGAGTACTTAGATGCGGGCGCAGACATCATCGAAACCAACTCCTTTGGCGGCATGCGGGCAACGCTAAATGAGTATGGCCTCGGTGATCGAACTGAAGAACTCAATGAGATGGCAGCCAGGATTGCAAGGCAGGCCGCAGACGATTATTCAACTGAAGACAAGCCGCGATTTGTAGCGGGGTCTATCGGGCCAGGAACAAGATTCGCCTCACTCGGCCACGTTCGCTACGAGGAACTTAAAGATCAGGTGGCCGAGCAATCTCGGGGGCTGATCCGCGGGGGTGTTGATGTTCTACTTCTTGAAACACAGTTTGATTTACTCGGCATAAAGGCCGGAATGAACGGTTGCAGGATAGCAATGCGTGAGGTCGGCCGAGAGGTTCCGATTCAGGTACAAGTCACCATTGAATTGACGGGGCGGATGCTGCCCGGAACCGAGATCGGTGCAGCGCTAGTTGCCCTAGATGCCATGAAGCCAGACGTGATTGGAATCAATTGCGCAACGGGACCAGAAGAGATGAGCGAACACATTCGCCACTTGTCTCAGCATTCACGCATCCCAATCTCGGTGCTACCCAATGCCGGACTGCCATCTGTAGTTAACGGGCAGATGCATTATGACTTGTCAGCTGAAGAGTTTGTTGCGTTCCACAAGAGGTTTGTAACCGAGTTTGGAATCACCATTGTTGGCGGATGCTGTGGCACTACCCCGGAATACATCCGCCAACTTGCTGAAGCGGTAAAAGACCTACAACCCCTGAAGCGAACCCCCGTTTTTGAGCACGGAGTTGCATCGATTTACTCCCCAGTGGCGCTCGGCAGTGACGATGACTCCGCCACAAATCTGCTGCTGATTGGTGAGCGCACTAATGCAAACGGTTCTAAAAAGTTCAGAGATGCAATGCTCGACACCGACTGGGACACCTGCGTGGCCATGGCCAAAGAACAGGTAAAAGAAGGATCGCACATCATCGACGTATGTGTGGATTATGTCGGCCGCGACGGCGCCGGAGATATGGATGAGATTGCACAGCGATTCGCAACGCAAGCCTCGGTCCCGTTGGTGCTTGACTCAACAGAGCCAGAGGTGCTCGAAGCCGGCCTTCGTTGGCTGGGCGGTCGAGCAATCCTTAACTCGGCCAACCTTGAAGATTCCGATACCGAGGGATCACGCGCCGACCGGGTCTTTAAGTTGGCTCAAGAGTATGGCGCAGCTGTGATCTGCCTGCTGATCGACGAGGAAGGCCAAGCCCGAGATGTTGAGTGGAAGATGCGCGTAGCGCACCGAATTCATGATCTTGCCGTGGGTCGCTATGGCCTTGAACCCCAAGATCTGATCTTTGATGCGCTCACCTTTCCGCTCTCAACAGGTGATGATGCCCTTCGTAAAGATGCCATCGCCACGATTGAAGCAATCCGGCGAATCAAGACCGAACTTCCAGGCGTCACAACCACTCTTGGCCTCTCGAATGTCAGTTTCGGCCTAAAACCAGCTTCGCGCCACGTTCTGAATAGTGTGTTTTTGGCCGAGTGCACAAAGGCGGGGCTGGACTCAGCGATTGTTCATGCCGCCAAGATTTTGCCACTCAGCCGCATTCCCCAAGAACAGCGCGATGTGTGTCTCGACCTGATCTGGGACCGCCGCGGCACTGAGGGCCTGCTCTCTGATGGCAACGAGAAATACGACCCACTCATGAAACTGCTCGAGATTTTTGCTGATGTGCAAACCACTGCAGTTGTGGTTGAGGATCGCACCGATTGGACAATTGATCATCGACTCTCGCAGCGAATCATCGACGGAGACAGAGATGGCCTCATTCCCGACCTAGAAACTGCGCTCGCCAAGGAATTCACCCCGCTGCAGATTATCAACGACGTGCTACTCGCTGGCATGAAGGTGGTGGGTGAACTGTTTGCTACTGGTGAAATGCAATTGCCGTTCGTGCTGCAGTCCGCAGAGACCATGAAGGCAGCTGTCGCGTTCCTAGAACCCATGATGGAGCGGGCCGAAGGAGAAACCGGCAAGGGAAGAATTGTGCTGGCCACCGTCAAGGGCGATGTGCATGACATTGGCAAGAACTTGGTGGACATCATCTTGACCAACAACGGCTACGAGGTACATAACCTTGGTATCAAGATATCTATTAACGAGATGATCGAAAAGGCCATTGAAGTTAAAGCCGATGCCATCGGCATGTCGGGCCTGTTGGTTAAGTCCACGCTGATCATGCGAGACAATCTTGACGAGCTTAATAGTCGCGGTCTACAAGATATTCCCGTGCTACTTGGGGGTGCTGCTCTCACGCGAACCTATGTGGAACGAGACCTTCGAGAGGTCTACGACGGCCGACTTTTTTATGGCAAGGATGCGTTTGAGGGACTGCGCGTCATGGACAGACTCGGCGAGATCCGCGTAGGCAAACTTGATGTCGACGACGGCATGGTTCCAACCGAAAAAGAACTTCACCGGCACCGTGTTGCAGAGCAACCGGCAGAACCTGTGGAGATTCCTTCTCGATCCTCCGAAGCGACAATGGACAACGAGATTTTCGTTCCACCATTTCTAGGATCACAGGTCATCAAAGGGATTTCCCTTGATGACCTTGCGGCATACATTAACGAGACGGCGCTGTTCCGTAATCAATGGCAGTTCCGGCCAGAGGTGCTGCCGGACGGGACCAAAGAAACCGATGCGCAGTTCAAGGATCGCATCCGTCCGACTCTGCGCGAACAACTCTCCGAAGCCAAAGAACAGGGCCTACTCATTCCTCAGGTGGTGTACGGCTTTTATGCGGTGAACGCTGACGGCAATGACCTTGTGGTGTGGTCCGATGAGACCCGCACTGTAGAACTCATGCGATTCAACTATCCGCGCCAGTCAGCAGAACCCTTCCTATGTATCGCTGATTTCTTCAGACCAATCGACTCTGGCGAGGCTGACTACGCAGCGTTTCACATCGTGACCATGGGTGCCGCTGTGTCTGAACGAGCCGCAGAACTCTTTGCGGAGAATCGCTATCAGGAGTATCTGCTATTGCACGGACTCGGGGTTGAGATGGCCGAGGCGCTAGCCGAGTTTTGGCACTGGCGCATTAGAGAAGAATGGGGTTTTGCTGATCAAGACCCCGAACCAATTGTTGGCACGCCAACCCAAACAGCCCTAGCTGGGCTCTTTCGCCAGAAATACCGAAGCGGTCGCTACTCTTGGGGATACCCAGCCTGCCCTGATCTAGAAGATAACGCGAAGGTTGCCTTGCTATTGGACTCGAGTCGAATCGGGGTTGAGTGCGACGAGGAAACAAGCTTTCAGTACCAGCCAGAGCAAACTACCTCAGCGCTCATCTGCCATCACCCACGCGCAAAATACTTCGTAGCCAAGTAGCCTCAACATCCCATGCATATTCTTGTCACCGGCTGCGCTGGCTTTATTGGAAGCCATACCACCGAGAGGTTGCTGCTCGAAGGTCACCAAGTCCGCGGGGTTGACTGCTTTACCGACAACTACGACCAATCACTGAAGCGAAGAAACCTGCTCGGCATTCTTGGCAACGTGGGGTTTGAATTAATCGAAGCCGACCTGGTCTCTACTGATCCTCATGCACTGCTGTTGGGTATCGACGCTGTTCTGCATCTTGCTGGACAACCTGGGGTGCGAGACTCTTGGGCGAACGGTTTTGAGACCTATGTTCAGCGCAACATCGTTGCTACGCAACGGCTTCTCGAAGCAGCAAGAACTACCAACATCTCTCGCTTTGCGGCCGCATCGAGTTCGTCGGTCTACGGCAATGCTGAGACTTATCCGACGACTGAACGAGTAATTCCGCAGCCTGTCAGCCCCTACGGGGTAACCAAGTTGGCGGCCGAACATCTCTGCACGCTGTACGCAAGCAACTTTGCGGTTCCCACGGTTTCGCTGCGGTACTTCACGGTGTACGGCCCGCGGCAACGACCCGATATGGCATTGCGGCGCATGATCGACCTATCGCTCGCAGATACGAGCTTTCCCCTTTTCGGCGATGGAAGCGTGAGCCGGAGCTTTACCTTTATTGACGATGTTGTAGATGCAAATCTTGCCGCGCTTTTTTGCAAGGCTCCGAACGGCAGCGTCTGCAATATTGCAAATGAGTCCACTGCCTCGATGACAGAGCTCATCAGCTTGGTTGGCAGTGCACTTGGAACCTCGGTGCAGCTTGATCATTTGCCTGCAGCCGCCGGTGACGCTCATTTTACTGGCGGGTCATCTGCTCTTGCTCGGGAGTTGCTTGGGTGGTCGCCCAGTACGTCCCTAGAAGCAGGGGTGGCAAACATGGTGGACTGGTGTCGTAACGAGCATGCGATTGCGCAGGGTAAATCAAGCCAACCACTCTGTTGACAGGTCACTTCACAAGATCACGCCTAAACAACCCCAGCGCACCCCATAGGTCTGCATTGGTAGTGGCATCGTCATAGATGCTGCCACCGATTGACTGCGAGTCGATCATGGCGGCGTTCATCCAAAACACGTCAGGCCCAGAGAGATTTGCTGCCTCGCCACCAATGGGATGAACCGGAAGGTTTGGGTTTCCTGTGGCCCTGCGCAAGCGGACAACGCTTTCGTACACGTACCGGTATGGGTCTAACCACCCTGACTTCGGGGTGCGATACGACCAGTAAGCCATCGGCATCCAAGCATCAAATAATGGAGCAAGTTCGCCATACGGGAAGCTTGGCCACCACGATCGATTGAGTTCTTCCCAAATCACTGGGGTTACAGGAATCGCAGCCATCGGCAGCTGCGGAAAGGTTCCGCGAAGGAAGGCGGACTCGGCAATTAAATTCTGCGACCTTGCCGCCACATCGGGATTCGCTGTTGACTCGATATCAATTCCAAGGCCATCAAAGCCGAACTGCGCAATTGCAACAAAACGATCAAGGTCATAACCGACATCAGTAAACTCAGGCAGATACCAACCCACTACCCGGATACCAAGCGCATGAGCTCTGTCGACGATGCGCCGCAGCAACTCCCGATCCAACATCACTTCGCCCGGCAGTCGATAGGTGGCTGTTTGGATATAAAGGGTTTGCACCCCTGCGGCGGCGATGCGGTCTACGTCAGCCACACCATGCGGGGGTCGCGCTGCGGGATTACGAGATGTCACAAAGGTTGGCGACCAATCATAAACATCCCACCAGGTTCCAAGACCCTTGAAGACGATTGCTCGAACAGGGTCAGGACTAGGGGGCCCTGCGGGCGGGGGCGGGTCGCAGGCCGCTAGAAACAGAGCGCAGGCACACACGGCTGCGAGCAGGGCAAGACGAGAACGGTGCAGCCCAGCAGAGCTTGGCTTCCTTTGCTTTATGGACATACAGCTATGTTATCCAAAAGGTTCTCATTGGGTCCATACTTTCACTGCTTTGATCTCCCGGGTCAGAACAACCGTGTGAGAAGTACTAAGCCCAGATCCCGAGATAGCCAGATAGCCAGATAGCCAGATAGCTAATCGACCAAACCGCAGAGGAGCACAGCACATGAGCCAAGCAGCAGGTGAAGAAAGTACTTCTTCTGAACAAGAACTCACTCAGGCTCAAGGCAGAGCAGCACGACGCACTCGTGGCATTGAACGCATGTCAGAAATTTACAACTTCGAGGTTGGTGATGGGCCAGGAGACTTCTACGGCTACACCCTTGAGCATCTCTTTGGAGATATCTGGGAGCGGCCCGGGCTCTCGCTGCGCGATCGGCGCCTGCTCTTGATAGGGCTGATGGTTGCCGATGGACTCACCGACACCCTTCAGGTGCAACTCGACTCTTGTCTTGACAAGGGCGATCTGAGCCCCGTGGAACTTGAAGAGATTGTCATCTTCTTGAGTCACTATGCGGGCTGGCCGAAGGGTGCAGGACTTAATAATCAAGTCTCGACAGCGATCGGCCGCCACAACAAAAAGCAAGCCAAGCAAAACCCCTAACCGTTTTGTCATGCGTGTGACCCCCTCTAGGGGGTCACACGCATGACAAAACGGGAAAAGGGGGGTTAGGCCATTGAGAGAATGGCACGGGCCACTAGATCAATACCAAAAGCGGTCAGGATGGCCAGGTACAACAACCCTGTGGCTGCCATCACGGCCGAGTAATAACGCTCCTTGAGAGCCAGGCGAGTCACCACAATCAGGCCGATGGTGGTGACTACACAGGCCACCCAGAACCAGCCCAACATTCCGTTGTAGCCATCATCGATGCTGCCGTTGAACGCAGAGATCATGCCAGGGGGGATTAACAAGAGGACCACTTCAACAGGCCAGAGAAAACCTAGATACTTCACCAGTTCAAGTAGCGGTGCTCGGGGCAGGCCCGGCTGAGTTAAGTACCAGTGGCCCAACAACATTGCGTCAGAAACGCAACCTAAGAAGGCGGCTCCAACCACCATGCGTGCTATTGACAGCCACACGGGGCTTCCCGCAGCAACACCGCCAGCTACTACTCCAACAAGACCAATCGCTGGGGCAATCAGATCTAACGCAGGCGGAAACTCCTTCTGCGTTCTGTCGAACTTATGCTCGGCTCGATCGATTCCTGTCATCTGCGCAACGCGCTCCGACCGCTGCTCCACTAACTCTCTTTGGCCAGAGACTCCAGCAGATCTGCGAAACCACGAGACTGCGCCAACAGCACAACAGGCCAGAACGACACCCGCAGAAGAGAGTTCCCTCAGTGGCACTGATCCGTAGCGCATACCCACCCAAAGGGCCAGCGCCGCAATCGTCCCGTAGGTTGCGCGTAGCAGCCAGCCGTAACCGATTGAAACTATTCGCCGGCGCGTGGTGACCCACAGAAATGCCAGACCTCCGGTTGCCCATTGCAGAAGAAAGGTAGCGATTTCTAGCGATATCACAGCCTGCTTAGGCTACGCCCTTGTAGCCCCCCGCTCACAGTTCAGCGCAGTGCCGATCAGCGCAGGCTCTGTCAATGCAGGTCGAGGGTGCGATAAATCGCATCTACCAAATGGACGCGCCGGAATGACAATGCAGTGTCTGCATCTAGACCGGCATTAAAAAGCACTGCAAGTACAAGATCGTGCTCGGGGTCTGCCATGGCAAAGCTGGTTCCGCCCTGCCCGGCATGCCCGAATGCCCGAGCGCTTGGGGCCTCACCAAAGAAATGTGAATTCAACGGAGCCATGAACCCCAGGCCAAACCCAGCATCGCGGTCAAGAGTGACATCATATGAGATCGGCAATCGCGCAGTTACCGCGTTGCTCAGCAGATCAGAGGGCAACACACAATTTGCCCCAGCTAAATCACCAAGTAGTCCCTGATAGAACGTTGCCATAGCGCTCATTGTGCCGTAAGCCCCGAACGCAGGGTTCCACTCGGCAGCAGTTTCTGGCCCAACCTCGGCGAGAAGTGGAATAGGCCGATCCATGGTGAGATCCAAGGTGGCCGAGATTCGCGGAGCAAGTTGGTCGAACCTATCGGACCCGATGCGCAGAACTAAGTCCGCAGGACTGACCTTGTAGGGGTCGAGCACCGCTGAGCGCACATAGGAATCAAAGGGTTGACCGGTCATTTCCTCGATCACACGACCGAGCAAAAACCATCCTCCGAACTCGGAGTAGGCAGAGTCTTTTCCAAACCGCCAGCCGGCTGGAGGCTCTGAGGCATACACCCAAGCCTGTCGACTTCGCTCGGGCAAGATGCGAGCAAGAATCGTATTGACCACATGCAGCCCAGCTGTATGGCCCAGCACCTGTTCAATGGTCCGATCAGCAATCCAACGTGAGTGCAAACCCTCAATCACGTCACCAAGTCGGTCACTCAGGCTGAGTTCACCCTCTGCAATCAGGCGCAGCACAGCCACTGCAACTAACGGCTTTGCTGTGCAGTACAACGCAGAGAGGGTAGAGGTTTGATACGGGGCGTGAAGGTGTGTTTGACCAGCGGCTACATCTAACACGGTGGTTCCGGCTTGAGTCACAACGATTTGGGCGCCAGTATGAAAGAACCCTTCTTTGGCTTCACGCTCAATACGCTCGACGAGCAATTCAAATGGTTCAGTTATGAGCACCCTTGGACCGTACCCGACTCAGCGCTCCAAGTTGGAAGCAAACCTCAGTTCTTGCCAGCCTTGTCGGATAACAGTGACCTAGCGACAGCAGAAATCTGGATCTCATCGGTACCTGCGTAGATCTGCAAAACCTTGGCGTCGCGCGCAAGCTGTTCAACCTCATACTCAGCCATATATCCGTTGCCGCCAAAGAGTTGCACTGCTTCAAGCGCTACTTCGGTTGCAGCTTGGGCTGCATACAACTTGGCTGCAGATGCCTCGGCATAGCTCATAGCCACACCGGCAGTAGACATCTCTATAAAGCGAAACACCAGATTCTGCAGATTCATTCGAGCAACTTCCATCTTTGCAAGCTTGAGTTGGATCAACTGAAACTGCCCGATGGCTTGGCCGAACTGCATCCTTTCATTGGCGTAGGACAAACTGAGTTCTAAACAACGATCAACAATTCCGAGCGCCATAGCGGCCACGCCGGCGCGCTCCATAGAGAAGGTTGCTTTAGAGGCATCCCTACCGCGTTTGCCCTCGTAGGACTCAAGCGATTCGCCAAGCAGTCGATCAAATCCGACTCGCACATCAGTCAAGAAAAGCTGCCCCGTTGGTGAGGAATGAATACCCATCTTGCGAAGTGGCTTTGACTGCTCAAGACCAGGCATTCCCGAATCAAGAACAAACTGCACAATTTTGCGCTCAGCAGGCGGGTTGCCTTCATCGAGCTTGCAGATAAACACGATCGTGTCTGCGTGTGGGCCGTTCGTGATGAAGGTCTTTGAGCCGTTGAGCACAAACTCATCGCCGTCTAGGCGCGCAGTAGAGATCATTGATCCAAAGGCGTCAGATCCTGACCCCGGCTCGGTAATCGCCCAAGCTCCGACCTTGTCCATAGTGAGTAGATCTAATGCCCACCGTTCCTTTTGTGCTGTGGTGCCCTTGCCCATAACGGCGGCCGCTGTAAGTCCCATTGAAACTCCCATCGCGGTCACCATTCCTGGGCACACTCGGCAGAGCTCAATAATCGGGATCATCGTGAAGGCGACACTGTTTGGGTCTCTCGAACCATCCGAGCTCTTCTCTTCTGCTTCTCCAGCCGCACTCGCTTTTTCATTTGCGATTCGCTTAGCGAACGAGGACCGCTGCATATCGCTCATGCCAAAAGTCTTGAACAGCTTTCGCAACAAGTCATAGGGGGGCATATCGCCGAATTCGAGTTCTTCTCGGTGCGGTCGAATCTCTTTATCTACAAAGTCGCGGACTGCTTGTTGCACCATCTGTTGCTCTTCGGACCACTCGTACATGAGTGCACTCCCCTAGCTATTTAGTGAGCTGGTTGGTTCGCCCGATGCGAACCAACCGTCGATCTCTTGACCGTACGGTCAAGTTTATGCGGTAGCAGCGAAAAGGACGATTCGCTCAATCATCGAATGAGCCACGCTGAGGAATCCACGGCGCAACCTCGCCCCACCATCCAAGCTCTTCGGGCATGACCGGAAGGCCCCGGTAAATATCTACATACGTTGGCTCTTGTAGCAGCCCATGCAACAACAACAACAGGGTCCACCGGGCATCAACGGTGCCACCCTCTTCGATTCCCTCAAGGGCAGTGACCTGACCGGCTCTCATCCGTAGGTAGTTTCGCCAGGTCATGACCACATGCATTTCAGCTGCCCCATAGGCAGCAGCATTAACCTGCAACTCGGCCCAGTCCTGAACAATCTCGCACACTTCTCGGGCGCCGTTTCGGAACTGGACTTCCAGTGCTAGCGGCCCAACAGGACTGCCAGTGAGTTCAAACTTCAATCTGGCAGTTGCATCTGGAATAACTGGCAGTTCACTCCAGCGATCACTACTTGTATCGTCAAGCGGCGGTAGTACAAACACCTGTCGACCAACTCGCACCTGCACTGCTTCAACCTGCTCTGGGCCAGCAAGTTCGCTTGGAAAAAGATCAAATGGATCGCCGATGCGAACCAACGCCCATGGGCCCTGGGCTGAGTCCAAAACCCATGACTGCAGTTGCCCGCGGTCAAATACCTGATGGTGATACACGCTGCTGCCGTTGGAAGTTACGGTCTCGTGATACACCGTTCCGGTTGCGTACTCAGGCCGAGGGTTATTCATCTGTCCTCCCGCCTGCTGCCGAACGCTCTGCTGCCCACCTTTGGCCACAATTCCCATTAGTAGTCTCTCCTCATTACACGTCTCTGCCCATCACACGTCTCTGCCCATCACTGAAACTTCGGCCGCCTGAGCGCTGCTCTTTGCGTGGTAACTCGAGCGGGTAAAGGGGCTTGACTCAACGTGCAAGATACCAAACCCCTCGCCGATAAGTTTGAAGGAATCAAACTCATCAGGTGTCCACCAACGCGCAACTGGCAGATGATTTGAGGTCGGCCTCAGGTACTGCCCAATAGTGACGATAGAGACTCCAACAGCAGCTAGGTCAGCCAATGTTGCGGTGACCTCATCGGCAGTCTCACCCATTCCTAGAACAAGCCCAGACTTTGTTTGGCATCCCGCAGCAGCAGCGCGAGATAACACAGCTAACGAACGCGCATAAGACGCCGACGGACGCGCAGCTCGCTGAAGTCGAGCAACTGTTTCTATGTTGTGATTCAGAACCTCAGGCGCGGCATCAAAAATGACCTGAAGCGAAGAAGGGTCGCCTTTGCAGTCAGAAATCAGAGCCTCTACTTGTGTACCGGGGCAGGCCCTGCGGATTGCGGTAATGGTTTCGGCAACATGTTGGGCACCGCCATCGGCAAGATCATCACGAGCCACCATGGTGATCACCGCAAACTCCAACCCCATTCGGCGAACAGCCTCGGCTACGCGCTGCGGCTCGCCTAGATCAAGAGGTTCTGGGTGACGAGTGTCAACTAAACAAAACCCGCAGGCTCGGGTGCAGCGCTCGCCGCAGACCATAAATGTGGCAGTTCCCTCTGCCCAGCATTCGGTCAAGTTGGGGCAGCCGGCCTCTTCACAAACCGTCACTAGGTCAAGGTCTCGGATTGTTTGCTTAACCCGAAGTACCTCGCTGCCAAGTTTTAGTTTTGATCGCATCCAGTCGGGTTTAGGGTCTGCAATTGCAATGCTCTCGACAACTCCGGCCTGAGCAAGTCGGCCCAACAACCTGACCGAGGTTCCAGTGTCGGACCGAGTTTGAGCAGTAGGTCGAGGCGCATTTGAACCATCGGTTAAGTCCCCCGGTCCGGCTCCTCTACTAAACGGCGAGAGGTCGGTCTCTGCCTGTCTCCACACAACATCCGAGCGCTCGTTCCACGAGGGGCACCAGTGTTGTTCAAAGCGGCCAACGAAGGCATCTACTGCCTGGCGCATGTTCACGTCATAACCCTCGTGGGCTAGAGAAGTCACCCCAAACTCAGTAATCCCGCAGGGCACGATATGCGAGAAGTACTCCAAATCTGGAGAGACATTGAGCGCTATTCCGTGCAAGGAGCGACCATGCTCAATCCGCACGCCGATGGCGGCTATTTTCCGGGCGTGTTCGGTGTTGGGCTGAATCCAAACACCGGGGAACCCTGTCTGGCGACCAGCGCCGTGCAGACCGAGGTCTTCAATTGTCTGAATGAGAACCTGCTCAAGCAGGGCAATATATGCAGGCGTATCAGGCAGCGTTCCGAAGAGTTCGCGGCTGGATTTACCTGCCATCCAGCCCTTCGGCGGCAGTTGCAGGATCGGGTACGCCACTAGCTGCCCAGGACCGTGATAGGTCACATCTCCACCTCTGTCAGCGCTGATAAGTTCAGCTCTTACCGAAGCAGGATCCACCAAAACATGCTCGGACTTAGCGTTTCGGCCAAGAGTGAACGTATGCGGATGCTCAAGGAGTAACAGTCGGTCTACGCCAGTTGCGGGAAGCTCTGCGTGCAAACCACGCTGAAGCGCCCAAGCATCTTGATAGGGCACCGTCCCAAGCCAGCGAGTGCGCAGCCCCCCACCTAAACCACTCAAGCTTTCAGGCGCAGTAAAGGGAAGTGGCATAGTCATACCCTGTCAGGTTGAGTCGGCTTGGGCATCGCGAGCCTCAGATCTCTGCTGCCCAGTCTCTGGTTTCGATGATCTCTTTAACCCTCGCAGTAAATGCTGCGGCATAAGCGCCATCAAATGCTCGATGATCCCAAGACAACGTTAAGTTACCCACCGAATGAATTGCAATGCTCTCAATTCCGAATGGGTCGACAGCTACCACAGGCTGACGAGACACACCATCGGTAGAGAGGATCGCCACCTGCGGCTGGTTAATGATCGGCACGACAATAAAGGTGCCATAGCTACCAGAATTAGATAGCGTGAACGTTCCCCCAGAAATGTCATCTGGGCCGAGCTGCCTGCTTCTGGCTCGGGCAGCTAGATCGTGAATATCGCCAGCAATCGCTCGCAAACGCTTGTCGTGTGCATCTCGCACAACCGGAGCAATTAAGCCTTCGTAACCTAGGTCGACTGCGATGGACAGGTGAACTGCATCATGCAAGATCACAGCTCCGTCACCCATGGATGCATTCATATGCGGGAACTCGTGCAAGGCGTCTATCACAGCCCGAGAAATGAACGGCAAATACGTCAGCGAGTACCCCTCGTCAGACTTGAACTGAGCACGATGAGCTTGTCTGACGCGCTCAACTCCCTCGTAGTCGACCTGCACGATAGTGACGGCATGCGGCGCCGAGGTCTTTGATGCCAGCATTGCCTGGCCAGTAATTTTACGGATCTTGTTGAGTTCTTCTATTCGCTCGCCGGTGCCAGGGACCATTGGCGAAACGCTGCTCTGCAAAGCGGGAGCAGCTGCAGGAGTGACGACTGGCGGGGCAGCATCTACCGCAACCGGTGCTGCCGGTACTGGCGGTGCTGAAGGTACTGCAGGTGCTTGTCCTGCTCGAGCGTCAACGGTGGCGAGGACATCTTCGCGGGTGATGCGCCCACCTATGCCAGTTCCTGGAATGGTCAACGGATCGAGCTGATGCTCCTCTACCAAGCGGCGAACTAGCGGAGACAGCAAGGCTCCCGGGGCCATTTGCTGAGCAGGAACAGGAACAGGAGTAGGAGCAGACGCTGGTGCCGGTGCAGGTGCCGGAGCAGCAGGTGCCGGGGCCGGTGCAGGTGCAGGTGCAGGTGCAGGTGCCGGAGCCGGAGCAGCAGGTGCCGGGGCAGGTGCAGGTGCAGGTGCAGGTGCCGGAGCCGGAGCAGGTGCCGGAGCCGGAGCAGCAGGTGCCGGGGCAGGAGCAGCTGGAGCAGCTGAAGACGCTTCGCCCACAACTGCAAGCACAGTGCCCACGTCTACCGTGTCTCCCTCTGAGACACGAATCTCTGTCAGCACCCCGGCCGACGGTGCAGGCACCTCGGTATCTACTTTGTCAGTAGATACCTCAAAGAGCGGCTCGTCTTCCTCAATCGATTCACCAACTTGTTTAAACCATCGGGTAATCGTGCCTTCGGTGACTGACTCACCAAGCTGTGGCATCACGATCTCGGGCATAAGTGGTGTTCCCTTCACTGTCTGATTCGCTGTTCTAGTTCGCTGGCTGATTCACTTTCGAATCCGGCAGAGTAGAGACAGTTTACTTGGGTTGAACTTGTCTAATAATTCAATGCAATCCGCAGGGTCCTCAGCTCAGGACGGCAGGCCCTAAGTGGCAGACTCACGCTGCCACATACCACGCATTCTTAGCCGTGAAGCGAGCGTCCGGTGAGTGCCAACATCGATTCGCCAAAGAGTTCACTCAGCGACGGATGTGGCTGGAGCAGTGCAGCCACCTCGTCAACTGTGGCCTCCCAGTTGACTGCAAAGTAGCCACCCGAAAGCTGTTCCGTCACCCAAGGGCCAACCATGTGAACGCCAAGCACGGTACCCGCAGTTCCGTCGACACGCTTCTCTGCGATGACTTTGACCAGCCCATCCGTCTCTCCTAAAATCTGTGCTCGACTGTTTCCTGCAAACCGGTGTTTAGAGACAACAACCTCGTAGCCAGCATCTTTGGCTGAGGCCTCGGAGTGGCCAGCGAAGGCAACTTCAGGATGGCAATAGATGGCCCAGGGGACTTTGCCGTAGTCGATCGGCGGCGGCGACTCGCCCAGGATGTCTTTGATAGCAAGGATGCCTTCGGCAAAGGCCACGTGCGCCAACTGCGGGCTTGCAATTGCATCACCAATAGCCCAGACCGAGGGTTCTGCTGTTCGACAAGACTCATCAACCTGAATATGTCCGCGGTCAGAGACTTTCACCACATTGCCTTCGCCTAGCAGTCCTTGCGAGTAGGGCACTCGGCCAACAGAGACGACAACTACATCAGTCTCAATTGTCTCGCCCTCTCCAAAATGAACAGTTGTTCCGCCAACGGCATGCGGGCTGTGGCCCGTCACGGAGACTCCAGCGCGCACCGTGATTCCCTTTTTCTTAAACGACTGCAGTACCACTCTCGTGACGTCGTCATCACAGCCAGGAAGAACTTTGGGAAGTGCTTCAAGCACGGTCACGCTGCTTCCGAGGTCCGCCAACGTCGAGGCAAACTCGCAACCAATAGCTCCACCGCCGATAACTACAGCCCGGCGTGGAATCTGACTGAGATGAAAGAACTCATCCGAGGTCACCACTATGGTCCCGTCGGGTTCAAATCCAGGAATCATCCTAGGGACAGAGCCCGGGGCAAGGATTACAGCGTCGCCAGAGATATTTGCTTGCTCGTCATTCGCACCCTGAATGTGAACCGAGTTATTTTGCCCTAAACGTCCCATGCCGGAAAACATCGTGACCTTTCGGTTTTTCAACAGCATGACGACACCTTCTGCAAGCTTGTCGATCACCTGTTGCTTGCGATTAAGCGTGATGCTCCAGTCAACTGTCTTTGGCTCGACGATCACACCGAACTCGCCAGCATGCTTAACCATTCGCACGATCGAGGCAGTCTCAAGGAGTTCCTTTGCAGGAATGCATCCCCGATGCAAACAAGTTCCGCCGATCTTGTCCATCTCGACTAGGGCAACATTCAACCCTGCTGAAGCCCCATATAAGGCAGCACCGTAACCGCCAGGCCCTCCGCCGATTATGACAACATCAAAATGTTGATCAGGCACAGCGCTCGGTTCACTTGAGCCTGCTGGCATTGCGTCGGGTGTACCGGTAGTTGCTGGTTGAGCATTGGTGTTATCCACGCCCACCAGACTACTCAGATGAGCTGAGCAGCCTGCACAGCAAAGGCAACCAAAATTGCCATTCCACAGATCAATGCAAGAACTATCAGCATTCGGGTGCTCACGATTAACAAGTTAGCGCTGCTCAGCGCCTAGGTTTTTGTCACTACACCGATTAATGACTCTGCTGAGGCGACAGACCGTTTTGGTAGAGCGTCCAGTCATGCCGACTAACCTCTTGGTAGACCCAAAGCCGCTCCTTGGAACTCAACTGAGCAAGAAACCTAAAGACAAAGAGCGCAACTGCGCCCAAACTGGAGGACGACGTGCGCGATGCACTAGGTGAAGTGCAATCAGTACTGGTGCTCGGAGGCGGATCAGACATTGGTCAAGCAGTCTGCCTTCGGCTGATTCAAGGCCGCTGCAGAACCGTGATTCTGGCGGGCCGGCCTGAGGATGGCATGGAATCTGTTGCGCAGGTACTGCTCGCAGGCGGAGCTGACAAGGTAGAGATTGTTCACTGGAATTGCACTGATGTAGCGAGCCACCTCAAGGTGATTAAGGGTGTGTTCGAGCAGTTTGGCGACATTGATTTGGTGTTCGCTCCCGCGGGAATTCTTGGCAGCCAAGAGGCATTTGAGGCCGACCCTGCCTTTGCAGCAGCCGCAGTAAACATCAACTTTGCGGGTCTGGTCTCTGCGAGTTTGGTAGTTTCTGAACTCTTCAAGGCTCAAGGGCATGGCGTGTTGGTCTTGATGTCCTCAGTAGCTGGGTTACGCGCCCGGAAAGATAACTTTGTATACGGCTCCAGCAAGGCTGGACTAGATGCCTTTGCTCAAGGTCTTGGAGATAGCTTGGTGGGAACGGGGATCAAGGTAATAGTTGTTCGTCCAGGGTTTGTGCATACAAAGATGACTACTGGCATGAAAGCTGCACCTTTCTCTACAACTCCCGAGAACGTTGCAGAGCTACTTAGTTCTGCACTTGCGAATGGCCAAGAGGTGGTCTGGGCGCCACCGATATTGAAGTACCCGTTCTTCATTTTCAGGCTTCTCCCAAGAGCGGTGTGGCGCAAAGTGAGTGAACGCGGCTGACTCACTTACAAGCGAGCGCATCTGTTAGCGCGACCACAAGAGCCAGAAGCAGTGGTAACCAATTAGAGGATTCGGCGCTGTACGTCGGCGAAAGAGGAACTAGCTATGAAAATTGCGCTCACCGGTGCCAGCGGGCTGATTGGAACACAACTCATTCAAGCGCTGCAACGCGATGGCCATGAGCTCACCCAATTCAGCCGCCCTAATTCTGCCCCGCCTACAACAGGTCGCACAGCTACAAGCAGCACAGATACAAGCAGCACAGATACAAGCAGCACCGGTTCAAGTAGCACCGAAGCCAGTTCATCGCTGGCGCCTCAGATTAGGCGAGCGACCTGGGACCCTTCTAGGCATCTGATAGATGCAACCGCCCTTGAGGGAATCGACGCAGTGATCCACTTAGCAGGGGTCGGAATTGCCGATAGCCGCTGGACCGCACAGCAAAAAGACCGGATTTTAACCTCACGTACTCTTGGCACCAGCCTGCTAGCCAAGACCATGGCAGCTATGGACAACCCCTCCGCCGTGCTGCTCTCGGGCTCGGCCATTGGTTACTACGGTGAACATGGTGATGAGATCCTTGATGAGACGGGCAGCCCCGGGTCGGACTTTACGGCCAAGGTCTGCATCGACTGGGAGGCTGCTGCGCAACCTGCAGTTGAAGCTGGCATCCGCGTCGCCTTTTTAAGAACAGGAATCGTTCAGTCCACCGAGGGGGGAGCATTGGCAAAGCAACTCCCGTTCTTTAAACTCGGCTTGGGCGGCAAAGTTGGTTCTGGCAGGCAGTACATCAGTTGGATCTCTATTGAAGATGAGGTCCGGGCCATTCAATTTCTGCTCACTAACGAACTGTCTGGGCCCGTCAACCTGACAGCACCTGAACCAGTGACTAACGCCGAGTACACCAAGATTTTGGGTGGAGTACTGCACAGGCCAACGAGAATTTTGCCCATCACCGGCCCGCGACTACTTTTTGGACGTGAGCTCGCCGACTCATTGCTTCTAACGAGTACACGTGTGGTGCCAGCGGCACTTGTTGATGCCGGGTTTAGCTTTGAGTATCCAGAGCTCGGTGGAGCGCTTGCTGCGCTGCTTGCCTAAGGGTTCCCTGAGCCCAGCCCATTTGTCTTAGGCGCCGATAACCGTCGCTTTCCGTCGATAACCGGCGCCAAAGAACACGGGGGGAGGTTGAGTAGATTCACTTCTAGTTCTAGGGTAAGGCAGTCTGAGTGCGGTAAGCCACAGATGTTTCTGCTTGCTGAACCGCCGCATCTTCCGGGCAATTCTCCCAAAACAACCAACATGGTCAGGACCAATACCTTGAGCGCAAGCAGTAATGAAGTCTCGGCTACTCGAATTATTGCTGCCGACGCGCAACGCATCTTTGACGTTGTGGCCGACCCGACCTTGCATCATGTAATTGACGGGTCAGGAAGTGTTCAAGGGGCCACTGGCGAGTCACGCAAGCTTGCGCTAGGAGACAAATTCGCAACCAGAATGCGCATCGTTGTGCCCTATCGCATCAGCAACAAAGTTGTCGAATATTCAGAGGGGCGTCTTATTGCTTGGGCGCATGCGGGCGGCTGGAGATGGCGTTACCAGTTTGAACCGATCGAAGAAGGCTCAGATGCCGGGTCGACCCTAGTGACAGAAACCTTTGACTGGTCAACCTCAAGATTCGGTGCATATGTGGAAGTCACCAAGTCTCCAAGAAAGAACGCCAAGAACATGGAGTCAACGCTTGCCAGACTCGACGCGTTCGTCGAGAACACCTCTACCCCGCTCTAAAGGCCCGCTAGCAATCGTGCAAGAAACCACTGAAGACAAAAACTGTGTGGGGTTGGCTGCGAGTGCAGTAAAGGGTCAACAGTGACCCAGCAAGCGCTACGCAAAGTTGCTGCATTCGACTTCGACGGCACCCTGTCGCATCGAGACACACTGATTCCGTTCTTGCTGCGTGTTACGGGGCGCGCTCGGTTTGGTAAAATCGCTGCTCAGATTGGCTTCTCGGGGGCGCGGAGAGGCGTGGACCTGCGCAATCGCGATGCAGTAAAAGCTCAGATGATTCATCGTTCAATGTGTGGCCGACGCAATGAGGACCTACTGCACCTCGGCGAGCTGTACGCCCAGGATTTGCTGGCACATGAGTTAAACACTGCGGTCCTGCAAAGACTTAACCAACATAGAGACGAAGGCCATGAACTGGTTTTTGTTTCAGCTTCGCTGACCTATTACCTAGATCCGCTAGCCGAAAGCTTGGGTGTAGATGCAGTTATTGCGGTGAAACCAACTGTGGAGCACGGATTGCTCACCGGGCAGATGGAGTATCCGAATGTGCGCGCCGAACAAAAGGCGCTCCGGCTGCGATCCTGGCTTAAGCAATCGGCGATCGGCCCCATGCCCAACGTGGAGTTGTGGTCCTATGGCAACTCCAGTGGCGATCACGCACTGCTACAGATGGCCGACCATGGGTACTGGCTCGGCAAGCCCTCAAAGCTGCCTGCAGGATCGCAAATCTTCAGTCCCAGTTCAGCACCGTTTCAGTCTGAGTAAAACACGCGTTCACTCAGACCCCTTGTTGGGAATCTCAAAACTTCTGAGTTGGGGCTAGAGGCTCAATCCCCAACTGAAGCGGGATACCCAGATAAACCTAACCAACCAAGATCGGCCGAGTGGCAGATTAGCCAATCACTTCGGCTGCATCCTGGTGCCAGTATCGATGCGGATGGACTCGCCGTTGATGTAGCTGTTGGTGATCAATTCGATAGCCAACGAGGCGTACTCAGATGAATGTCCAAGGCGTTTCGGGAAGAGCGTGTCTTTCATCAGGTGATCTTTCATCTCCTGATTACCCCCGTAAATTGGCGTGTCAAAGAAGCCAGGAATAATTGTGTTGCAACGGATTCCCACAGGTGACAAGTCTCTGGCAATCACCAAGGTCATTCCAACGATGCCAGCCTTGGAAGCGGTGTAAGCCACTTGGCCAATTTGGCCCTCGAGTGCAGCCACTGAGGCTGTGTTCACAATTGCTCCACGAGCACCGTCCTCGTCTGGGTCATTGAGTGACATTGCCGTGGCGGCAAGACGGGTCACGTTAAAGGTGCCCACTAGGTTGATGTCGATAACCTTGCGGAAAAGATCAAGGTCATGCGCCGACTCGTATGTGCCATCGCGACCGATGGTGCGAGAGGCCCAACCAATCCCTGCGGAGTTGACCACGGCTCGCAGGGGGCCAAGTTCTTTAGCTGCTTCGACAGCTGCAATGACCTGATCTGTCTCAGTTACATCGGCTGCAGCAAAGATGCCGCCAACCTCCTTGGCAAGCTCCTCGCCCTTCTCGGCTTGGCGGTCAAGGTCCAAGATAACAACCTTGGCCCCTTTGGCGGCCAAGGCGCGAACTGAGGCCTCGCCGAGTCCAGAGGCTCCACCTGTGACTATTGCTGATGCATTCTGAAGTTCCAACATTTTGAGGATCCTATTGACCGAACGGTCAAGCAGGCCAGCCGAAACCAGAAGAATTCTCTAATTTTGTTCACAATTCTTAAGCGACCGGTTTTTCTTGCCGAGATTCAATCTGTATGAACTCACCGCAGACTGAGCAACTCAAGGGAGATATCGTGATTACTGCCGCGGCCACCGAAACCGAAACACTGCAGGGTGCCTCTGAGTTATTCACAGAACCAGACCCAGCCGCCGGACCCTACGCTGCGCTAGGTCTCAGCAGGCTGGCAACATGGAAAGAAATCACCACGGCTCACCGTCGACTGCTCTCCGAGCTTCACCCTGACCGTCATGTTGAGGCTGCTCAGGAACTACAAGATCTTGCTGAACGTCGCGTTCGTGACGTTAATGAGGCCTTCGCAACTATTCGTCGGCAGCGCTCAGGAAAGAACCTCTAGTTCTCTGACCAGTTTTTCTGTGCGCAGTTTCCCCGAGTTCATCTATCAGCCCAACAAGGTTTGGGCTACTGAGTCAGGCCAAGCAAATCAGTGCAGCAGACCAAGCTCTATTTGCCAGACCTCTTCGCCTAAGGCTTGAGAGAACTTGTTGAGTTGCAAATCGGCTTCACCGTTTACTCCGTCAGTCACCACGAGCGCACCAAGTGAGACAGACCGCAACCAGCCATCTCGTCTGCCGAGCGCTGCTCGCTTTGCTTCAGCTCCTACTGGCAACTTCTTCTCGAGGGTTAGAACGCTTCGCGCCCCTTCACATGCTGCGTCGAACACTTCACGAGTGTGTGCCGACCACGCCGCGGCAGGGTTGGGGTAAGGCAATACGACCACATATGGGATTTTGACATCAGCCGCAGCATCAGCTGCAATTTGTTCTACCCCCGGCCTCAAACCGGTCAGCACAACCAAATCCCTGCGAATTTGGGCCTGTGCGCTGAGCACCTCTGACATGTGTCGGCGCAGTTTCTTGCCCACCTCAGACTGGGCAAGGTCCGCAGAGCGAAGCCCGACAACTGAATAAGGTGACCCCTCGGGAATCCGGCTATCGCGGAGCGCCGGGCGGTCAGCAGCTAAACCGACCACTGCCGCTCGCAGAGATACCGACCGCGGGCCAGAAGAATCCGCAGGGCCCATCTGTTCTTCAGTTGGGGGGCTCTCACCGCTCATGTTCTGTGTAGAAAGTGCCACGGCGACGGCTAGTCGATCCACGACATCGTTCATGGGGTCTCCACTGTGGCCTTTCACCCAATCAAACGTTGTCTGTCGGTCAAGCGCTAGCTCAATAAACGGTTCCCATAAGTCGCGATTAGCAACTGGTTCCTTCTTTGAGTTCTTCCAGCCGCGCTTTTGCCAACCCCGCCACCACTCATCGCGAAAGCAATTCACGACATAGGTCGAGTCGCTCACAATATGAACGGGGCCCTCAATGGCTTGAACCGCCTGAAACGCGGCCAAAATCTCCATGCGCTGATTCGTAGTCGCGGGGTCATACCCAGCAGCCCAAGCGCCACCGGGAATAGCCCAAGCCCAGCCGCCAGGGCCAGGATTTCCGCGACATGCGCCATCGGTATACGCAACAGTGGCCCCAGACGGGGCTGAAGAAGGTTCGGGTCGAGACACTGGAGGTACGCTAGCGCCATCGCTGCGTGATGAAATGATCAGCCCAGCCTTACTGTGCCTCGTAGTCTTTACGGCAGGACGGCTTTTTTGGAGAGCAGTATGACTACCGATGGTTTCGCTCATCAACTCCCAGACACAGACCCTCAGGAGACACAAGAGTGGCTCGAGTCGTTAACTGCTGTGGTAGAGACTGGCGGTAAGTCGCGGGCGCGTTACTTGATGGCCAGACTTCGCGAACGGTCTGAGGAACTCGCCATTGACGGCTCTGACATTGTGTCGACTCCGTACATCAACACCATCCCGAAAACTGATGAACCTTGGTTCCCTGGGGACGCTGCAATCGAGCGTCGCATCCGGGCGTATATTCGCTGGAACGCTGCAGCGATGGTAGTCAGGGCCAACCTTGCCGCTGATGGAATCGGTGGACATCTGTCCACCTTTGCAAGTTCTGCGGGTTTGTACGACGTGGGGTTCAATCACTTCTTTCGCGGTAAGCAGAACGGTCATCCAGGAGACCACGTGTACTTCCAAGGCCATGCGTCACCGGGGATTTATGCACGAGCCTTTCTTGAGTACCGACTTGACGAAGGGGACCTTGACCGTTTTCGACGAGAGGTCACGCTGCCGAACTCGCCGCCTTCACAAACCGGCCACGGGCTGTCCTCTTATCCACACCCGCGCCTGATGCCCGAGTTTTGGGAATACCCAACTGTGTCTATGGGTTTGGGTCCCATCTTGTCCATCTATCAGGCCAGGTTCAATAAGTACCTTCAGAATCGCCGTATTGACGATGCGCTGACTAGCCGGGTCTGGGGGTTCATTGGAGACGGTGAAGTTGATGAACCAGAAACTCTGGGTGCAATTTCACTAGCTTCGAGAGAGCAGCTCGACAATTTGACTTGGGTCGTGAACTGCAATTTGCAACGCCTTGACGGCCCTGTTCGCGGCAACGGGAAGGTCATCCAAGAACTTGAAGCGATCTTCAACGGCAACGGTTGGAACGTGATCAAAGTGATCTGGGGAGGAGGGTGGGACGCACTACTCGAGAACGACGTTGACGGAGTTCTGCTCGACAAAATGAACTCTACAATTGATGGAGAGTTCCAGCAGTTTGCCATCGAATCTGGCAGCTTTATTCGGGAGCATTTCTTTGGCCCAGACCCCCGGCTGCGTGCCATGGTTGAACACCTCTCCGACACCGAGCTTCGGAATCTACCCAGAGGGGGTCACGACTCTCAGAAGCTCTACGCCGCATATGCAGCCGCTGTAGAGACCACGGGTGTTCCCACCGTAATTCTGGCCAAAACAATTAAGGGCTGGACCCTTGGCGAGGGGTTTGAGGGGCGGAACTCTACGCATCAAATGAAGAAGATGAGCCCGAAGCAACTCATAGATCTGCGAGACCGTCTACACCTTGGAGAGGTACTGCCAGACTCGGCCTTTGAGGGCGGTCTGCCGCCTTATATTCGTCCGGCCCCTGACTCCGAGATCGGCACATATTTGCTCGGTAGACGGACTGCGCTAGGTGGTCCATTGCCTTCACGAGTTGTGACTAACCGTCGACCGATACAGCTGCCAGACGACAGCGTATTCGCCGAGTTTCTGCAAGGTTCCGGAACGCAGGCCGTCTCTACCACCGTGGCCTTTACGCGCCTTTTGCGAAACTTGTGCAGAGACCCCCAAGTTGGCAACAGGATCGTCCCTATCATCCCCGATGAGGCGCGCACATTTGGCATGGATGCCCTATTCAAAGAACTTGGTATCTACTCCGCTCTAGGACAGAACTACGAGCCCGTAGATCACGATCTACTTCTGTCGTATAAGGAGTCAACCGATGGACAGATCCTTGAAGAAGGCATTACCGAGGCGGGGGGCTTAGCCGACTGGACTGCCGCAGCAACTAGCTATGCGCACCGCGGGGTGCCCATGGTTCCCTTCTTTACTTTCTACTCCATGTTTGGGTTCCAGCGGGTAGGCGACTTGATCTGGGCCGCTGCCGATGCAAGAGCCCGTGGATTTTTGATGGGCGCCACGGCCGGACGCACCACGCTGCAAGGCGAAGGGTTGCAGCACAACGACGGGCAAAGTCTGGTGTTATCAACCGTGGTGCCAGTCTGTCGATCCTATGATCCAAGCTTTGCCTTCGAGACCGCACTCATTGTGCGCGACGGCATGCATCGCATGTACCCCGGCGGCGATGCCTCATTAGGCGACGATATTTTCTATTACATCACCTTGTATAACGAGAACTATCCGATGCCGCCGATGCCGGCCGATGTCGGTGGACATAGCACCGGCCAAGGCGTCTTGAAGGGCTTGTACCGCTCCTCGGCCGGGCCCACAGATGCGGGGCCTCGTGCAACGATTCTGTTCTCTGGTAGCGCTCACACAGAAGCGATCAAGGCCCAATCAGAACTCGCGGAGCACTACGGTGTGGGCGCCGAGTTGTGGTCTGCTACGAGCTACCAACAATTGCGGGTCGAAGCACTCGAAGTAGACCGCTGGAATTCTCTGCACCCCAATGAACAACCGCTAGTGCCTTGGGTAACAAGCCAGCTCGAACGCTCGCAGGGGCCCATCGTTGCAGTCACGGACTTTATGCGCATGGTGCCCGACCAGATCTCTCGTTGGGTTCCGCGGGCGTGGAGCTCACTTGGAACCGACGGATTTGGCAGGTCAGATACCCGCGAAAGCCTTCGCCACTTCTTCGAGACGGATGCACCCCACATCGTGCTCGCAGTCCTCAACGAGTTAGTTGCCGATAACACGCTTGTGCCAGCAGCAATCGATGACGCAATTACGCGCTACGGCCTGCAGACCGAGGGCCAAGTTCCCTGGCACGGCTAGCCCCCGCCCCCAACCCAGCGTGTTTTGTCCTGCGAGGGACCCTCATGGGGGTCCCTCGCAGGACAAAACACGTTGGGTTGGGTTGAAGGGTGAGAGACCACTACCTTTCTGAGCCATGAACCGTGAATTAATTCGCCAAGCCGAAGCAGCCCTGCTCGACCAGCGTCGACTACTGAGTGCAGATGAACTCGCACAACTAGCGGCCCTGCCAAAAGAACACACCCCCGAACTCACCTTGTTAGCCCACCAAGTGCGTTTGGCTTGGTGTGGCCCCGAGGTCGAGATTGAAGGAATCCTTTCGGCCAAAACTGGCGGTTGTCCTGAAGACTGCCACTTCTGTTCGCAATCCTCAGCCTTTGACACGCCTGTTAAAGCAACGCCGTTTCTAGATACCGATGAAGTCATTGCAGCAGCCAAAGAGACCGCTGCGCTTGGCGCGTCTGAGTTTTGCATCGTGTTGGCAATCAAGGGCCCGGACGAACGCACCCTGAGTCGCATCTTGGAACTGGTCCCCTTAGTCCAACAAGAGACTGGTCTGAACGTGGCAATCTCTGCTGGAATTCTCTCTCGGGATCAGGCCGAACGCCTTTCTGACGGCGGCGTGCACAGGTACAACCACAACCTAGAAACAGCTAAATCCTTCTTCCCTCAAGTTGCAACCACGCACACTTGGGAAGAGCGGTGGGATACCTGTCAACTCGTCAAGGAACACAACATGGAGTTGTGTTGCGGAGCACTACTTGGCATGGGTGAGTCAGATGCTCAGCGCCTTGAACTGCTTGGTCAGTTAGTTGAACTCAACCCAACCGAGGTGCCACTTAACTTTTTGAATCCACGACCGGGAACTCCCCTTCAGATTCGCAAACCAATGGGCGCAATGGAGGCTCTTCGATGGATTGCACTCTTCCGAATTGCCCTACCTTCAGTCATCCTACGTTACGCCGGGGGACGAGAAATTACGCTGCGCGAGCTGCAAGTCATGGGGATGACCTCTGGAATTAATGCGCTGATAGTTGGCAACTACCTCACAACTCTGGGGCGTTCACCACAAGAAGACTTGCAGATGCTTCAGGATCTTCAGATGCCGATCGGCGCGCTCACTGGCGTGTTGTGAATAGTCAGCCGGACAACAGCAACTCGGTTAGAGGTTCGATTTTTTGCTACGGCTGCGGGCAGAGTCGCTCTGAGTGTTCGGGATGCTTGCCAGCTTTTGACCCGCCCCGCTACTGCAGCACCTGCGGAACATGGCTGTCGGTGCGGGTAAGTACCGGCGGCTGGGTGGCTCGTTGCAAAAACTGCAGGTCAGCCACAAGCGCTATGTAGCGACCTGCGATGCGGTATCCCTTACAAAAGGCAGTCGGTTTGCAGAAAAAAGCACCTTAGTTAGTAGAGCCTGACTCGGCAGATTGAACAATTGCTGCAGCCGCAGCAGCCGCGAGCTCTGCCTCGGTGGGCTGAGCGAGCACTGCAATCTGTTGGCGTGATAGCCACCCCAGCAGCACTGCAACAGCGCGGGGGTCATGGCGAAGTTCGTGGCCAGCCCCGTTGATCAAGCGGAACTCGGCATCACCATGAGCAGCAGCAAGAGCGCGACCATCGTTCATTGGGGTGAGGTCATCGCTGTCTCCGTGTACCACCAGAAGTGGTCGCGGTGCTAGGCGCGCTGCGGATTCCGCCGGCCGAACCGACTTAAACCCACTCGCCCACGACTCAAATGAGGCCGGAAAGTCTGGGTCTTTAACTACTTGCACTTCGCGGGCATGCAATAACAGGCGCCGGGGGTGCCGCCCCCAATCCTCGAAATCGGTCGGAGTGGCAAGCGCCGCCACTCCCATCACCGAGGAGTTTCTCGCCCCTTCACACACCGCAAGTGAGCCGCCGGTTCCAAAGCCTGCGATCCAAACACCGGTAACTCCTAAGCGGTTGAGTTCGGCAACCCCAGCGGCCACATCATCTAGCCATCCGTGCATTGAGTAGTTGCCCTCGGCTAAGCCACAGCCACGAAAGTTCATGGCGAGCACTACCCAACCCAGTTCTACTGCTATGCGGTCAGCTAGTTCAGGGAACGACACTCCCGACTGCGGAGACTCACGGCCACGAACAGGAAACCCGTGACAAAGCAGCAACCCAGGGGCGCTATGCGGACCCTCGGTGGGTTCTGCAAGATGGCCGCTCAGTGTCAGATCTCCCGAAGGAAACGGATAGTCCATTACTGCAGGAGTAAAGTCACTCGCCCCTTGTTGACCATTCTGTTGACCATTCTGTTGACCGCCACGCTGACCGTTCTGCATCGCTACAGTCTCCTATTCATTGCAGATCAATTCTGGTGAAGTGCACGTTGTTTATGAAACAAGTGATAACCGCGATTGCGTGCCTCGGGGAGCGTGTCAGGTCCAAAACAGATATAGGTTTCGGCCAGCATCAGATCTTCGATCAGCGACACGTCCTCGCCCTCTAAGGCATCCACGTCATAGACCACCTGAGTGCGCTTATCTCCAACAAACTGATTGTGTTCAAATTTCACTGGACGTTCCATCTCATACTCCTGAACTCGTTCCGGTCCTGCTCATCGTACGGGGAATTTCGCTCCTAGAGGAACAAGTTCCTAGGCGCTGCAAGAACACTAGAACGCAGCGTAAAGCTTTCGATCAAACAGATGGATCTGGGGGAAGGTCGACCATCGGGCCAAACGCTCCGATTGCTCGGTAGTACTCCGATTCGGCATCCAAGATCAGCAGCACTTGCTCGTCTGTCAACTGCAGGTCTGACTCACTCACCTTGCCAAGCACAAAGGCCACCGGTTCATCATCTGGAACTACTACCAACGAGGATCCTATGTCGTCTGCAGTTGCGAGCGACGCAACGCCTTTGTCAGCCAAGTAGTCACAATGAAATAACAGCACGGTGCGAACCTCTTCAAAACTCACAACAGAGGTGAGTTCTTCGGGAAGTCGGTTGGCCACAAATTCCACGGCCTCTTCTATGTCATACACGCTTCGACGTGGTCGCCGGGCAAGCGATCCTGTGACTAGGCCAATAGAGAGCGTGGCAATCAAGAACGTGCACAAGATACCCAGAGAAATCCACAACCACATGAGTCACACAGTAGCGCTCAAGTAGTGCGAACAGACTCGCAAGCTCTTGCCAAGAGCGACCAGGCAGGGGTCAGGGCGAAGTAAACGAAACGCGCTGCAACATCTCGAGATAGTCGCACAGGGGTGCAATCTCTAGTCCAATAAACTTTGCGCCGTCATCCCAGTGACGCAGCCGCACAGCGTTGGCGCTTGCCGGATTGCGTTCAAAGACACGAAGCTCCGCAGTGCTCATCGGGCCGCCTTGCAGTTTTAAGCTACGAACCGATCCTGTCGAGAGCCCCTCCAAGTACTCGGGATGCATCGCACAGATATACCGCTTAGCCCGCACGTGAAGTGCTATCGGCCCGGTTACTGCAGGAGGGAAGAGCCCTGCTAAATACCGGGCACCCACAGCCTCGTGGGTCAGATCTTGGGCTACCGCTGCTGACTCCCCCTCTGCGCGACCCGCTTGAACCGCTAGGAGATGGCCAACGTCATGTAGCAGCGCCGCAAGTATGAGTTCCTCTGACGCAGCCTCGTTAGCGGCCAACGCTGCTGTTTGCAACGCATGGTCAATCTGCGGCAGCACCTCGTCGTAGGTCACATGACCAAACTCCTCGTAGAGCGCCATTACCTGCTCGATACTTGCAGCGCTCTCGGGTCGAGGTAGCTCTGAGGGATGCTGATACTCGGCACTCATAGAACTGCCCGCCCTTGAAAGTCTCCAATCAACGAGACGCGGACACGCCCCTCTACAGCTTCTGCTTCTGCAAACTCAGCAAGCTTGCGCTCGTAGTACTCGTTGCGAAGGTCGCCCTCTGCGAGCGCGTTGTAAGTGGGATACAGAGCACGGCGTGCCAACAGCGAGTTATTTGGTCCACTGCGATGAGGGGTTCGAGAATGAAACCAAAGGGTCTGCCCGGCTTGCACTTCTACAAGATCCCATTGCAGAGAGCGCACAACGTCCTGTGTGATGCAACCGGAATCGTCAGTTTCTAACAGCGCTTGGTGGTGAGCCGAAACCACCTCTAAGCAGCCGTTTCCTTCGGTGGCGTCGTCGATGGCGACCAGGCAGGAAACATGAGAGTCAATGAATGGGTAAGCGGGAGCATCCTGATGGGGGGCGTAGCCTGCTCCACCCGCAAGTTTGTAATTGATCTTCTCTTTATACAAAGCAGCCGGCGAGCCGATCAGTGCCGAGGCAGCTTCTATCAACTCGCCGGTGGTGAGCAACTCTTTCAGGCCATTATGAAATGGAATCAGGTTTTCGCTCCGGCAGAGCTTGGGTCCCTCTTCGGTGAGTTCGTAGTGATGCATCCAGCCGTCACCGTCAGCTGGCCAATCAGAGATCTCATCCATCCAACAACGCAACCGCTCAACACCAGCGGCATCGAGTGTGTCGGTGAGCAGCCATCCCATTTGGTTGAAGTGCTCTAGCTGTTCAGGGCTTATGCGGCTACTACTAAAGAGGCGGGCATCACGGCTAGCTTCGGGCTCAATCACGTCAATAATGCTAGCTGCGCTATCGGGTGACTGCACATGCCGGACCTTTGATCTGCCCCACAGAACTTCTGCGATGCCCAACTGCTGAAGTGCGGAGCCCTGCTATCACTGACAAACTAGATCCATGACAAATTCGGGTTGGTCCACTGCTGGAATGGGCGATCAACAGGATCGCATCGTAGCGATTACTGGAGCCAACAGCGGCCTGGGACTTGCATCCGCTTGTGCGTTTGCAGAGGCAGGCGCACAAGTTATTTTGGCCTGTCGTAACCCTGAGCGCGGCGGTATTGCTCGTCGTCAGGTGGCTCGCGTGGCATCTGGAGCGCCGCCGATACTCCTTGAGTTGGATCTGGCCGATCTGCAGTCAGTTCAACAAGCAAGCGAACAACTGAAAGAAACTGTCGACCACCTAGACGTGCTTATGAACAACGCCGGGGTGATGGCGCTGCCGTTGCGACGAACGGCACAGGGCCATGAGATGCAGTTCGGAACGAATCACTTAGGGCATTTTGCTCTGACTGCGCGACTTTTGCCGCTACTTCTCTCTTCACCGAATGCAAGAGTGGTGACCACCTCTTCAGGGGCGCATCGGATGGGAAAAATGCGATGGCAGGATCTTGACTCGCAGAACGCCTACCAAAAGTGGCCGGCTTACGGTCAATCGAAATTGGCGAATCTGATGTTTAGCTTTGAGCTTCAGCGGCAGGCCGTCAGTGCGAAAGTAAACCTCAGTTCAATGGCAGCGCACCCCGGGTATGCAGCTACGCATCTGCAGGCAGTAGGCCCAGAACTTGGTGGGAAGGCACTCATGGGCAAAATCATGGACGTTGCCAACGCTGCATTTGCTCAATCAGCAGAGCAAGGAGCGTTGCCGCAACTCTTTGCTGCGACAAGCCCTGACGCAGTTGGTGGCTGTTACTACGGACCGGGTGGCCTTGCAGAGATGCGAGGAGCCCCGCAGCTTGTCAAACCAACAAGCTCGGCGCTCAAGACCGAAGAGTGGGCTCGCTTGTGGTCAGTGTCTGAGGAACTTACCGAGTTGAGCTTTGCTTGGCCCGAGTAGGTTCACCGGGTGCTGAACAACTCTCTAAGCAGAATGCTCATTATTAAATCAGAGGGCTCAGCAGCGTGACGACCCCGAACAAAGGAGGCTATTAAACATGAGCGACCCACTTACACCAATTGACCCCGGCGTAAAGCAGCTAGTGGACAGCCCAGATTCGCCAGCCCTGGGCATGGTGGGTCTTGGTCGCATGGGGGCAAACTTGGTGCGCAGACTTGTGAACGGAGGCGGCACCTCGGTGGTATTTGACACTGACCCCTCTACTGCCATTGCTCTAGCCGAAGAACTCGGCAGCAGTGTGCGCCCCGCTGCAAACTTGGCAGCACTTGTTGCTTCTTTAGCAACTCCACGAGCCATCTGGGTCATGGTGCCCGCCTCGGTTGCGGGCGCTGTGGTGTCAGAGATTGCAGAGCTGATGGAGCCCGGCGACGTGATTATCGACGGTGGCAACACCGACTGGCGAGAGGACGGGCCGCGGGGTGCGCAACTCGCGGAGCGTGGCATCTTTTTGCTTGACGTTGGAACGAGCGGCGGGGTTTGGGGACTCCAACGCGGGTATTGCATGATGGTGGGAGGAGATGATTCTGTAGTTGAACATCTCAACCCAGTGTTCGATATTCTCTCTCCACCTGCCGACTCAGTTGAACGCACACCTGGGCGAACGGGTGATCTGAGCCCAGCGGAACAAGGCTGGTTACACTGCGGCCCGACAGGGTCAGGCCACTTTGTGAAGATGGTGCATAACGGCATTGAGTACGGGATCATGGGCGCGTACGCAGAGGGTCTGAATCTGTTAGGCCACGCATCACCCTACGGGTTTGATATTGACATCGCTGCGGTGACCGAGGTCTGGCGGCGCGGCAGCGTGGTTGGATCTTGGCTGCTCGACCTAACGGCAGCGGCACTAGCTGCAGACCCTGCGCTCGACGGATTTACTGGCGTGGTAAGTGATAGCGGCGAAGGACGCTGGTCACTCGAAGCGGCAGTTGACTTAGGCGTGCCTGCGCCGGTGCTTGCTAGCGCTTTATTCTCAAGATTCTCTTCACGCGGAGAAGAAACACTTGCTAACAAAGTGCTGTCAGCGATGAGGAACGAGTTTGGTGGTCACGTTGAGAGTTCTGCACCATGAGCCACTCTCGCTCTGCGTGCAACAGTTCGGCTCCGATCGCTGATGCTCTGGTGCTGTTTGGAATCACCGGGGATTTGGGATTCAAAAAGCTTCTTCCCGCTCTCTATCATCTGGCAGCCAACGGGCAACTCGAGATACCAGTTATTGGCGTTGCCTCATCTGACTGGACTAATCAAGACCTTAAGGATCGACTACGGGCAGCACTTGAAGCCAAACATGTAGTGCCTGACGCGCAAGTACTTAGCAACCTTGAATCCCGCCTCTCATACGTGCAGGGAAATTATGCAAACCCCACTACATTTTCTGCGCTCAGTGCCGCACTTGAAGGGTCCAAACTGCCGGTGGTGTATCTCGCTATTCCGCCTGTGATCTTTCCTGAAGTCATTCAGGGATTAGCTGCAGAAGGGCTCAACGAGCGAGCTCGGATTGTTCTCGAGAAACCCTTTGGCAGAGATTTAGCATCTGCCCAAGAACTCAACGCGACCGTGTTGTCTGCATTTCCCGATAATCGCGTTTTTCGGATTGATCACTTCTTGGGCAAAGAGCCAGTGCTGAACCTTTTAGTGTTCCGCTTTGCCAACACGGTGCTTGAGCCGCTGTGGAATCGAAACCATATCTCTCGCGTAGAGATCACCATGGCAGAAAGCTTTGGGGTCGAAGGCCGAGGCGGTTTTTATGACAGCGTTGGAACGCTGCGCGATGTTGTACAAAATCATCTCCTTCAGATTCTGACTCTGCTTGCCATGGAACCACCATGGTCTGAGTCTGCCGAGGCGCTGCGCGATGAAAAAGCCAAAGTGTTGCGCTCCATTGAAGCCGTCGACGTCTCAACCGTTATTCGCGGCCAGTACGAGGGCTACTTAGACGAAGAAGGTGTGGCCGAAGGGTCTGATACTGAGACGTTTGTGGCTATGCGATTCTTCATTAATAACTGGCGGTGGGCAGGCGTGCCTTGGTATGTGCGCTCGGGAAAGGCAATGGGTGCAACCTTTACTGAAGCGGTGATCGAGTTTGAGCCTGCCCCACAACCACTATTTGTTGATCCAGAACATCCACCGAAGCCAAATCGATTGCGGTTCCGCATGAACCCAGATGACGAGATCACCCTAGAAGTCCAAGCAAAGCGCCCGGGCGAGGAACTGCTCAGTCAGACCGTTGATCTTGACGTAGATCATTTCTCTGCAGTCGATCGGATTCCCGAGGCCTACGAACGGCTTCTGCGAGATGTGATTGAAGGCGATCAAACTCACTTCGGGCGAGAAGATTCAGTGGAGGAGTCTTGGAGGGTTGTGCAGCCGCTACTAGATAATCCTCCGCGGGTTGCGGTCTACCCACGCGGCAGTTGGGGTCCTGAGCTGCCACCAGATGAAGACCCCTTCGACTGGATCACCTGTGGGCCAGACAGTCGACACGAGTATCGGCCAGACCCGTGACCGTTCCCCGAATGAGTCAACTCGGCCGACACGAACTCGTTGTGCTAGCCACTGCAGAGCAAGCTTCTCAAAAGGCGGCAGAGCTTATCTGCGAGCTACTCACCCAGGCTCTGCTGAGCAGTCGGCGCAACAGCCAGCGCCATGAGCGCAGTACAGGCAGAGCCTCTGTGGCTTTCAGTGGAGGCTCCTCTCCAAAGTTGATGTTTCAAGCGCTCGCTACTGTTCGGCCACAGCCCGACTGGTTGCTAGTTGACGTGTTTCAAGTGGACGAGCGAGTGGCAGCAGACGGCGACCCCTCTCGCAACCTGGTAGATCTGCAACATCAACTCGTTGATCGCCTGGGGCCGAAGCCGACGCTGCACAAAATTCCGGTTCAAAATGGTGCCAAGCAGGCAGCGGTTCATTACGCCAACACCATGAGCAAGGTGCTCGGCGACAACGCCGTGCTAGATGTTGTGCATCTTGGTTTGGGTACTGACGGCCACTGCGCGTCACTTGTGCCCGGCGACTCTGCCTTAGAAGTAATTGCCGTCAATACGGCCGCCACACAGACATATCAAGGCCATGAACGAGTCACGATGACCTATCCCATGCTAAATCGAGCAAAGTGCGTTCTGTGGTTGGTGACAGGAGAGTCAAAGCGTGCAGCATTGGCGGCTTTACTCAGGGAGGATTTGTCGATTCCTGCCGTCCGCATGAGAGCGGCTCGAAGCATCATCGTGGCTGACCAATCAGCCCTCAGCAGAGCTGACCAATCAGCCCTCAGCAGCGCTGACCAATCAGCCCTCAGCAGCGCTGACCAATCAGCCCTCAGCAGCGCTGACCAATCAGCAGAGCATGTGGGTGAACGTAATGGCGGTCTAGGGCACGAGTTGTGACTTGTAGGCCTGCCTCTTGCATCACGGTTCTGAGTGCATCGAGTGGCACCAGCTCAACCGTTTCGCCCTCGGTGACTTGGGTGAGCTTGGTAGAAATCAGTTCTTGAGATGAACACCAGGCCGACTTCATTCGTAACAATGTGTCCATCTCTTTGATGAGTAGGAATCCTCCGATTTGAACTGCGCTGGCAGCTGCCGCAACAAGGTCAAGCGCAGCGGCGATTCCCAACAAATACAACACATCAATAATCACTACCGCATTGAAGAGGTGCTCAGAAGTTGGCCGCCAGTCGGGTTGGACGTGTTGGAACTCCAAGCGCTCTTGGCTCAGTCCGGCCGCTTGTGCTGCACGTCGTGCTTCAACCAGCTTTGCCCCGTCAATATCTGTTCCAATGACTCTCCGACTAGGAGCACTCAATGCAGCAGCTAGAGAGAACAGCCCGTGACCACATCCAATCTCGAGCACCTCGCCCGTGGGGGGCAACTCCTGTTCTACAGCCTGCATTGGAATCGACGCCCACCTGACCATCGTGTGCGCTCGGGTCGACCAAGGCTCCGCCTGATAAGCAGCAACGATTCCTGCTGGACGACGCCAACGGCTGCCAGTGCCCGACACGCTCGGCGACCCTAATGAGTTGGATCTATCTGCTGTACTCATGCAAGCCTGCTAGTCATTGCAAGTCTCCGAAATTACCTAGCTCTAGACCGGCAGAACTGATGCGATCTCGCACTGCTTTGCTCTGCAATCCCTCTGCCTCTTCAGCCCAGTGGTACGACCAGTCGTAGCGGAGGCGATCAGGGTCATGCACCGCGCCGGGGTGACACCCAATCTCTACTGAGCGGCTAGCCGTAGAAATCGAGTCAATCAGCTTCAGTAATTCGGGTTCGGTCAAGGAACCCGAATGCGAGAAACCAGCAAAGCTCTGTGTAGTCAGCAGGCCGGCCCGCCTGGCGCGTGCTGCGGTCAGCTTGCCGAGTACCGACATTGGAGCAAAGCCGCGTGAGCGCGTAGTGCGGATTGCAGAAACTCCAGCCTCGACGGCAAGTCGACGGACCACTGGCCAGAGCGTTGGCCATTCATGAAGGTGTTGATGAGAGTCCAGATGAGTCAGCGTCACTCCCTCGGCCTGCACGGCATGAATCTGCGCAGTTAGTTCTCGTTCCACGTCAGCTGGGTCGATCCGACCTCGCGCTGCCGCAGCGGCGAACTGCCTCCAAGAAATATTGAACCTTCCCTTGGCATCGACCAAGCTCGGCACTTCCGTAGGCGACAGCACCGGAGGGTCTTCACCCACTAGAGCAAGATGCACTCCCACGCCAAGGTTCGGATGCTGGTCAAGGAGCCCAATAGTTGCTGCAAATGCAGGCGCTGGAACCAACACAGAGGTGGACGTCAGCACCCCATGGTCATGGCAGTCAAGAATTGCCCGAGAGGTTGCCTCGGTTAGCCCATAATCGTCGGCATTGATGATCAGCAAAGTCACGGCGGGGCGTTAGTTGGCTGTGCCAGCAGGGTTGGCTGGGCCAGGGGGTTTGGCGGAAGTGGCAGGGTTGCGGCGGAGTTCGGCTCCGAGCGAAAATAATTCGCGTAGCATCTTGAGAATCACCGAGGGCGAAGAAAGCGTAGAGACGCCTCGAGTGCGCGGAAAGTAATCGACCCCAAACTGAATGATCTCTGCACCCTGGTTTCGGGCCCGAGCCAGCAGTTCCGCATCTATAAACGAGCCCTCGCTCTTGAGCTGCACCGAGTCAACCACCCATCGACGCGTGAGCTTGAAGGCAAAATTCACATCACGGATCCGCAATCCCAATAGTGCGTTCACTAATGAGTTGTACATGTAGCTATAGAAGAACCGGAGTGGACCTTCCCCTTTCCGCTGCAGCCGGTATGCAGCAACAACATCGGCGTCATACAGGTCCAAAAGGTGAACAGCTTGTCTGATCTCAGCCGGGTCGAAGGGAAGATCGGCATCGGTGTAAAGCACCAGATCGCCGCTCGCCGAGGAGAGGCCAGTACGGATCGACCCACCTAGCTTCCTATTACTCGGGTGATGACGAACAACAATCCGGGGGTCCCCAGCAGCGAACTCATCGGCAAGTTCCCCGCAACCATCGGTGGATGCATCATTCACAAAAAGGAGTTCCCAGTTGCCAAGCACCCCCTCGGCCACCAAGGAATCAAGTTGCTTTGACATCGCAGAGATAGTTCTTGGCAGCATCTCGATTTCATTCCACATCGGAATCACCACTGACAGCACGCGCTTGTCTTGCCTCTGCGAACTGTTTGATTCCATTGATGAACTTAGCTCAGGCGACATAGACACCGCGAGCGTAGGAGTATGAGAGCAAGAGAGCCAGTGCAGCGCTAACTGACCACACCCCACAGCGAAATAACGCAGGCCGAGTAGCAAGCCAATCGCCGATAACTGCGAGCACGGGGAAGGCTGCAAGAAGGTAACGACCTAGGCCATAAAAATCCTTGCTCGACACTGCCGGAATTCCAATGAGTAGCAGACAATAAATGCCATACCCCCAACCGAATTTTCGGATGACCTGAGGGATCAACAAGATGGCACCGATAGCAATAGCCCCATGCAACAACATTGCGTAGACACCCTGTGTCAATCCGCCGTTACGCCAGTTCTCGTAAATTGCAACCTTGAACCACGTATGCGGTCCCGGCTTGTGACCCCACCCGGGCACACTCTCTGCATCAATAAAAGCAAGCGGGGTTCCCTGGGTGCGCGCCAAGAAGCCGAGATAGAGCACCGGGCCCAGAGGCGCAATAAACACGCCTGCATCTTTGAGGCGCAGGCGGCCAAGAGTGATGCGGGCTGGCGCGATGCCTACAGAGACTTTTCTGCGTTGAAGCATGACAACAATCAACCCCGCTGCAACTGCAATACCCATAGGTCTGCCCGCAGCAGCGACTGCGCCAAGCAACCCCGCTAGTGCCGGGCGGTCGCGCTCAAGCAGCAAGAAAGCCCCGAGGGCGCAGGCCGCAAAGAACGCGTCGCCATAGACCGCCCACTGCAAGTACCAGCCAAACGGAAAGACCAGCAGTGTGACTACCGCAGCAATTGAGGCCGCACGAGTCATTCTGTCTTGGCACCACCGGGCTAGCAAAACAATCGCGGTGCAGCCACTCAGCCACGTGATGATGAGTCCAGAGTCATACTCATCGTTAGTGAGTACTGACAACGCTCGAATCGCTAGTGGGTACGATGGCCAAAAGGCAATGGCACGAAACTGCCCGGTTCCCCAGTCATATCCGTCATGAGCTATGTGAAAATACCAATTGCCGTCCCAACGGACCCATTGCCCGAACCATCCACCACCGGGTTCGAACTCTTGGCGCCCAGGAAACATCTCATGGGCCTCGGCAAAGCGGCCAAGCACCAAAAGAACTGCTGAAACTATAAGAAACCCAATGAAGGCAACCTGTATCGGCGTGATTTGGCGGCCAGTGCTTCCAGAGTCTGCCAAATTGGTTCCCTTGGGCTCAGCCACACCCATGGAATCTACTCTCGAACCCCCAAATCCCACTGTTCTGTCCTGCGCCTCGCCCCCTATAGGGGGCGAGGCGCAGGACAGAACAGTGGGTTGCGGGTGGGTTGCGGGTGGGTTGCGGGTGGGTTGCGGGCGGGTTGCGGGCGGGTTGCGGCGCTGCCAGTTTGTGCCTGACTACAAAATCGCGCTCAGGGGCGCTAAGAAGTAGCTAGTGACGCCTCCTTCTATCGCCACCCAAAGCACAAGTCCGGCTCCGCTGTCGTTTGTAGCCGCGCTCACGGACGCTCGTCTAAAGCAGTTTCTGACCGCCGAGCAAAAGCGGTGGAATGATTTTGATGCTGACCTTGGACCGGCTCTGAGCGAGCTTGATCGGTTCTGCGGTGAGGGTGGAAAGCGGGTTCGACCTGCTTTTGCGTACTGGACGTTCCAAGGAGCCGGTGGCGACCCCGATAATCCTTGGATCATCGACCTGTGTGCTGGCCTTGAGCTATTGCACGCTTTTGCGCTACTACACGATGACGTGATGGACGGCTCAGATATGCGCCGTCATCACCAGACGGTGCACATCGCCGCCGCCGAACAGCACCGCAATCAGGGCTGGCGAGGTGAGGCCAGGCGGTTTGGCGAGGGAGTGGCGATTCTTCTGGGAGACCTTGCACTCACTTACGCAGACCAGCTAACAAGCCCGCTTGATTTTGACACTCGAAGTATCTACAGCGAACTCAAAACAGAGTTAATGGTTGGTCAGTATCTTGACTTGGTCAGTGCTGCTCGAGGAGATATCGATACCGAACGTGGCCGGCGGATCGTGTTGTACAAGTCCGCTAAATATACCGTCGAGCGCCCAATGCATATGGGCGCAGCCCTTGCCGGACAAGGCGCACAGATGAATGACGCCCTGTCTAAAGTGGGGCTGCCGCTCGGTGAGGCTTTCCAACTTCGTGATGACCTGCTCGGGGTGTTTGGCAGCGAATTAGCTGTTGGCAAACCCGTCGGAGATGACCTGCGTGAGGGAAAGGCCACCCTGCTACTGACCCTCACCACCGAGCTTGCCAACAGCGCTCAGCAAGTCGAATTGGCCAGAGTTGGTTCAGAACTCAGCCCCGAGTCGGTGGCGAAACTCTGCGAGATCATCACCGAGACTGGGGCTCGTGCCCAGGTAGAACAACGAATTGAGCTCCTCACCAGTCAGGCACTCGCTTGCCTTGAGGTAATTCAACTAACCGACGAAGCGCGGGCTGCGCTTGTTGAACTAGCTGCCTACGTAGGAATGAGGGATGTGTGAAAGTAGTCGTAGTTGGTGCTGGGTTAGGCGGCCTTGCCGCTGCGTGCCACCTTGCAGGTAACGGTCACGATGTGAGCGTCGTTGAACGTGATCCTGCCCCAGGCGGCCGGGCTGGTCGCTGGGAGTCAAATGGGTACAGCTTTGACACCGGACCGACTGTGTTCACCATGGTGGAATTTTTAGAGCGAACCTTCGCAGCTGCTGGCGCAACACTCGAAGATCACGTCACCTTTGATCGCTTAGATCCCGGATACCGAGCCTGTTATGCAGACGGCTCTGAGCTTTTTGTTCGCGCTGGTCGAGAGGCCATGACTGAAGAAATCCGCAACGTGTGCGGAGCCCATGATGCAGCAGCCTTCCGCCCATTCTGCGACTGGCTCACCGAGCTCAATCGTGTTGAAGTTCCCAACTTCATTGACCGCAATTTCAACACGCCATTCGACCTAGCATCATCTCCAAAAGCCGCCCTAGAACTTGTTCGTCTCGGCGGATTTGGCAAGCTTGAAGCCAAAGTTAAAACCTTCTTCGACGATGATCGTCTGCATCGCTTGTTTTCATTCCAAGCCCTGTATGCCGGGCTGTCTCCATTCGATGCGCTTGCCCTATATGGGGTAATCACTTATATGGATACAGTCGCCGGCGTGTGGGCCCCTAGGGGTGGTATCCACGCAGTGGCCACCGGGCTTGCTGAGGCCGCAGAGAAGGCCGGAGCCCAGTTTCACTACGGAGATCCCGTGATTCGAATTGAGCGCCGGCCGGGCAGCGGAGAAGTCAGCGGCGTGCGCACCGCAGGCGGACAGCGATTTGATGCCGATGTTGTAGTGGCAAACCCAGATGTGCCAGCGGTGTACCGCGAGCTGTTGGCCGCCACCCCGCCTTGGCGTGCGCGCACCGGCACATACTCCCCCTCTTGCTTGTTATGGCTAGTGGGTGTGAAAGGCGACCTGCCCGAGCGCGCCGTGCACCACAACATTCATTTCAGTAAAGAGTGGACTGTGTCTTTCAATGAGCTGCTCAAAAAGGGCACGATGATGACAGACCCATCCATCTTGGTGTCGGCACCCTCGGTCACCGACCCGAGCTGCGCTCCCAAGGGAGGCAACACGCTCTATGTGCTTGAGCCCGTGCCAAATCTAGATGGCAAGGTGGACTGGTCGACAGAGCGTATCCCTGCCAGAGATCGCCTTGCTGCACGGGTAGCAGCGCTTGGGTACCCCGAGGTGATTGAGTGCGAGCAACTCACTGACCCGCTCGACTGGGATGCCCTTGGCATGGAGCGTGGAACTCCCTTTGCAATGGCGCATAAGTTTGCCCGCACCGGCCCGTTTCGTGCGCCCAACATTGATCGCAAAGTTCCAGGCTTGGTTCTGGTGGGATCTGGCACCGTTCCTGGAGTTGGCGTACCCATGGTGCTGGTCTCTGGCCGCCTTGCTGCCGAGCGAGCCGAGGCAATGGCGAGCACCAGCAACCGACGAGCGGGCCGTTCTGCCTCTGCACACAAGTGACCACTCTCGAAGCGAGCTACGCCGAATGTAAACGGCTGAATCGAAAGTCGGGAACCACCTATTACTGGGCAACCCAAGTCCTACCCTCGGTCAAGCGCCACCACGTACATGCCTTGTATGGGTTCTGCCGCTACGCAGATGACATAGTCGACGATCTGGGCCCCGCTAGCCCCGAACAACGAGCTGCAGCGCTTCTTGCGTTCGGTGACCGGTTCTTTACCGATCTTAACAGCGGCGACTCCCAGGATTTGGTGCTCAAGGCTGTGGTGCACACGGTCAAGGCCTTCACTATTGACCCCGAACTCTTCCACCGCTTTCTTGATTCAATGACCATGGACTTGAGCGTCGATTCCTATGACACCTGGGATGACCTTTGCGGCTACATGGACGGCTCAGCCTGCGTCATCGGAGAGATGATGCTGCCAATCCTAGAACCTGCCTCCCCTGCCGCAATTCCGCATGCCCGGGATTTAGGGCTGGCATTTCAGCTGACCAACTTCTTGCGTGATGTGGGAGAGGACCTAGATAGAGGCCGGGTTTACTTGCCGCAAGAAGACCTAGACAAGTTTGGTGCCGACCCGCATTTGCGCAGAGTCACCCCGCAATGGCGCAACCTGATGCAGTTTGAGATTGAACGTTCACGTGAGTTGTATCTCTCTGCAGACCATGGCATCGCCGAACTTTATGGCTCCTCTGCTCGGTCCATCCGTGCGGCGCGAATCTTGTATTCAGAGATTTTGGATCACATTGAGAGCAACGGCTACGACGTGTTCTCTCAGCGTGCGCGCGTTCCGATAGCTCGCAAGATTGCTGTAGCTACAGAAATGATTCTTCCTATAGGGCAGTTCTGGCAGGCTCACGCCCCTAGCGCGCTCCAACGCAGACCCAGTTCACAGTCCCGCGTGCCACCGCAGCAACAGTGAGAAGTTCTTTAGCTTGCGGCTTCAGGGAAAACAGCAATGCGGATCGGATCACGCGTAGTAGTTGCCGCACGGTCACGGAGCCTTGCCGGTACAACCGGAATCAGCATGCCGTAAGGGGCGCCGTTATACAGGTGATGAATCCTGTGAGCTTCACGAAGCGGCTCCAAAAAAGCCACCGGATCAGGCAGCACTGCAACACGACGATGAATGTAGAAGTCGTGAATCACCAGATAGGACATGCCATAGGCGGTGATTCCAGCCCCGATGGCAATCAGAATGCTCAGCCCAGGCTGCAGAGCTCCGATTGCCATGATGGCAATCGTGAGCCCAGCAAAGATCACGGGGAAAAAATCATTAGCCTCCCAGCCAGTGCTACCGGGGCGATGATGGCTGCGGTGCAAGAAATGCCCGAGCCCGTGAAACACCAGCCTATGCGTGAGCGCAGTTACCGGTTCCATAATGCAAAATGCGGCTACAGCAGCCAGAACCACAAGAAGTGCGTTCATCTAGGCCTCGCTTTCAGTGACAGGTTCTTTGCCAAGTGTGACGGCGTTCTCTTTCAGTTCTACCGACTGAGTACCCCTTCGGCCAAGTTGATCCCAAGCCACCATCGTCAGGGTCACCAGAGCAAAGCCAAACCCAAAATCCTCAAGAGGCGAATTGAAGAACACTCGGATGCCAGAGAAAATCTCTTCGTTGTAGTTCACGATGGGCGAAGACTCTTTGGTCAACCAGCCATCAACCAAAACCTGAAAGAACGCAACGATTGCCATCGCAATCCAATAGCTTCCAGAGCGAAATATTCTTGTTCGGGCAATAGCCAGCTCATAGGCAACCACCAGAGCTATGGCGATGAGCGTCAAGAGCGTGTAGGCACCCATCATCGGCCTCTCAATTTTCGAACTGTTTCGAGCGTGAGCAGACCGCAGATTGGAATAACTAAAAAGAAAGTGAGTTCTTCAATGGGTAAGGCACCCGGAAGCTCCCAACCCGTCACAAATTCCGGGGTATAACTCCAATGATCCCAAGCAATAGCAACAACATCCCAGACCACAAAGATGGCGACCGGAACGATCATGGTCAGCAACAGTCGTCGAGGCTGCCTGTAGACGCGAGCACCCAAGACAAATTCCAGGGGCAAAGTTACAAGAATGCAGAGCCCCATCAAGATGAGGTATTGGTACCGGTCCACGACCAGATTCTAGATGCTTCACAGGTAGTGGTGTTGGTCGACGATCAAGGAATCCCGACGGGCACGATGGATAAGCTGGCGGCGCACAGCGGGTTCGGTGTACTCCACAGTGCCTTCTCGGTTTTTCTGTATGACACTGCTGGGCGTGTGCTTCTTCAGAGGCGAGCGGAAAAGAAACACCACTTCCGAAACAAGTGGTCAAATACCTGCTGCAGCCATCCGTTACCGGGCGAGACAGTCACCGCCGCAGCTTCACGGCGCCTACTTGAAGAAGTTGGAATAACGGCCTCGGTAGAAGTCGTTGGCAGCTTCACCTATCGCGCTCCGGACTTAGACAGTGGTCTGATTGAGGTCGAGTTCGATTACGTCCTGATTGGCGAATACGAAGGAGAAGTAGCGCCAAACCCTGAAGAGGTGTCAGATGTGCAGTGGGTGAAGTACGAAGAGTTACGAGGGCAGATCGCAATCAATCCAGAGGCCTATACGCCGTGGCTCAGCTTGGCACTTGACGTGCTCGAAGAAGGCACGCCCTAGGCAATTAGGCAAGCCGAGGAGCACACTCCGGTCGAACTCTGACAAACTGTCGGCGTTCAACCTGTTGGCCATAACACTGTCGCTGTTTGAACTGCTTGTTTTGTTTCAGCTGGAGGGATAGCCAATGCTTTCGATCGACTCAATTCGCCCGGTTACCCAAGAGGAAAAGGACAGGTTTTGGCAAGACGGGGTAGTCCTTCTTCGCGGAATCTTAGACACGGACTGGATTGATGCGCTGGGTCCGCCGCTTGAGAGGACCCTCACGCAAGGAGAGGCAGTCGACCTTGGCTCGCTGGCAACTTCTGCCACGCCAGACACCCCCGCAGCCCCAGCTTTTTCTGCTGGGACTGACCACTGGCAACACGACAAGACATTTCTTGCATTTGCTACAGCTTCACCGCTGCCTGCGATTGCCGCGCAACTTCTGAACTCAGAGCAGATTTGGCTGTGGGAAGACAGCGTGTTGGTGAAAGAGCCAGGTTCACCATTCGCTACCAAATTTCATACAGACGCCGGTTACTTTCATGTAGATGGTGAGCAGATCTGCACAATGTGGATTCCGCTCGACGCTGCAACACCATCAAGTGGCGCTGTGAGTTGGGTACGCGGCTCACACCTTGACCCAGCGGTGTATCGGCCAAATATGTTTGTCACCGAGGAGCCAATTCCAGGTACAGAAGGCGTGATCGTTCCCGATGTGCTCGGAACCCCAGAACTTGCGGCGCGCGTCATTAGCTTTGATCTCCTGCCCGGCGACCTGACGGTGCATCATGCACGCACCTTGCATGGCTCTGGAGCAAATACCTCCACGGTGCGAAGGCGTGCGGTTTCTTTGCGGTATTGCGGCGATGACGCTCGCTACCGGCACAAGCCCGGTTTGCCGCCTCGTGCAGGAATGGAAGATATGGAGGAGGGCGACAAGCTCGGGCCCCCATCTTGTCCTCAGGCTTGGCCCTGCTAGAAATCGCGTTTGCAGCGCTTTGGCTACAGCATGTGTCGTTAAAGCGCTGCAAACAGCTAGAGGTTGGTTCACCCGATGCTCGCTGCTGCCCAACGCGACCTATTCGATTCGTAGCCCTGTGATTGCTCGTGCAATTACTAGTTGCTGGATCTGCTCGGTGCCCTCGAAGATGTCGAAAATTTTGGCATCCCGGTGCCACCGTTCTACGGGATACTCACGGGTGTATCCGTAACCACCAAGAATCTGCATCGCCCGCTCAGTCACCCACACGGCCGTGCGGCCAGCCATCAGTTTCGACATTGAGCCTTCGGCGTTCACAAACCCGCCGCCGTTGTTAGCCAGCCAAGCAGCTCGGTACACCATGATTCTTGCCGCTTCAATCTGCGTAGCCATATCGGCGAGCATGAACGCAATTGACTGATTCATGATAATTGGCTTTCCGAAAGCAACTCGCTCTTGTGCGTACTGCAGAGCGTACTCATATGCCGCGCGAGCTACACCAATTGCCTGAGCCCCCACTGCGGGTCGAGTGGCTTCAAAGGTGGCCATGGCTGGCTGCTTGCCGGACCGGATTGTTGGGTTCTTCAGAGCCTCATGTGCGCGGGCAATCTTCTCGTCCAACTTGTCTTTACCGCCAAGCAGATGCGAGCCAGGAATCTTGACCTCATCAAGCACAACCTCAGAGGTGTGAGAGGCACGAATCCCGTGCTTCTTGTACTTCTGCCCCATAGACAATCCCGGTGTATTTGGTCCCACAATAAAACTGGCCTGACCGCGTCCCTTGAGTGCTGGGTCGACCGTTGCAACTACAACGTGCACATCTGCTATCCCGCCATTGGTAATCCACGCCTTGGTTCCGTTCAACGTCCACTCGTCTTTAACCTCGTCGTATACCGCTCGGGTCCGCAAGGAAGAGACATCGGAACCAGCATCGGGTTCTGACACGCAGAAAGCTCCGAGCGCAATTTTCTCGGCAGTGCCGTAGCACTGGGGTACCCACTCCATTGTCTGCTCCATAGTTCCGTTGCCAGCGATTCCTGCTGCAGCAAGGCCCGATCCGAAGATAGACAATCCAATTCCTGCATCGCCCCAGAACAATTCCTCAAGAGCGACCGGCATGGTTAAACCGGTTGGATCACCCAGCATGGCTTGCGAGATGAACTCAAAGCTATAAAGGCCAATGTCGGCTGCCTGTTGGACGATGGGCCACGGAAACTCTTCGCGCTCGTCCCACTCTTCGGCTGCAGGGCGCACCACCGTCTCTGCAAAGTCGTGGACCCATTTCTTGATTTGTAGCTGGTCCTCATTCAGGGCCATCGAAAATTCGCTCATGGGTGCGGTCCTTTCGGGAAGTCGTAATTCGGTACTTACTAATGCGTAGGTTACCCGCCGGTAACCTAGCAGTCTAGATTTTATTTTCAAAACCTACGAAGAAACTTACCGAGTTCCAACAAGAGCCTCACCAAGCAGGTGGAATTGTTCACATCTGGGCGATTTCTGCCGATGGACTACTACTACTAGCTATCACCAACACAGAGGATTTGATGCTTAAAGAGCACAACACCGGAGACGCGGTTCACCGACTTCGAGTTTTGTCGGGGCTGAACCGGAGCGCTGCTGCGCGGCGCATTGGTGTACCTCGGTCCATCTTGCGCTCCTGGGAGTCTCATCTCACAACACCAGATGCCGAGCAGTTGCTCCGTGCCGTAGCCGCTCTTGGACCTGACCTTGACCAAGTCATGGTGGCGCGCTGTGAATTGATTGACCATGATCGCCTTGGCGTACTGATCGTTGGAGCCGAACAGATCTTGGTTGCTGATCACCTTCAAGATGACACAACCCCGCAGGAGTTCAATATCTCTTTGTTGAACAGCTACTTAGCTGCCGTAAGGCGACAGCGAGGCCTACCGATCGATGCGCAAGTTCAGTTGCGTTCGCAGGACCTGTCGGCGCTCGCAGTTGTGCTTGACCTGACTGACATCGAGCTCCAAGACCTTCTCATCACAGAGTTCGACCTCAGCTACTACTCTGCACGCCGAGCGGTTCGGGGCCTGCTAACTGCTGGACTTGTTGCACTTGCATCAAGTGGCGCCCTTCAGAGTTCTTGGCTAGCGAAACCCGGACTAGTTTCGCACCACCCGCACAGGACTCGGAGCAGCTTTTGGGCCGGGAACTTAGGGCCTACAGTGCGCGGTCCAGCCTTCTGGACGGGTCGTGGGCTGCGAGCGGAACTTGCCGTGTGGAATGCATCGGGAGGCCCTGGGCCGGTTGGGTCCCATGAGATTATTGAACTCGAGACAGATCATGTCTTAGAGATTGAACCCACTGTCGGCAGGACACCTGACCGAGCCGAAGATTTTAGGTCGCCAGCACCTAGGGCAGCCACTTCGAACCATCGCTGAATTCCCCCTCAAGCTTCTCGGCTCAATGTCGATACGACTGCTGTCGCAGCCGGGCCAAGTAGGCCCGTCGTCGACTTCGGAGCATGAGACTCAACAGACGCCAGTTGCGGTTGCGCAACACGATTCAGGCTATTTCGCTCGCCTCGTTGCTGCTAGTTGTGAGCGCAGCGTGTACTCCGCTCGCTGGACCAGCATCTAATCAAGTTGCGAGCCGAGGCGGAGTGAGTAACCGAGCAACGACAGCACCGAAGATCGCCACCACTCCCACACCCACCACAACCACACGCCCACCCACCACAACCACCACAACCACTACAACCACCACAACCACTACAACCATCAAGCCGCAGACAGCTCCTGACCCCTTGAATCTGGCTGCTTCATTCCATGAGGCTCAGACCAGAGCAATCATTGGTGGCTGCCAAGTCTTCCCGGCTAACCACTACATGAACGCCACAAACATCGACTTGCTGCCAGTTCGACCAGAGTCGGCTGCTTGGCTCACTAGCATCGGTGGCGCAACAACTAATTTGGTAGCCCCAAGCTCCACTATCTGGGAGGGGTCAAGGCCCGGCACCCCAATCAACGTCGTTGATTCTCGCTCAACTGGTTTCAAGCCCGTGAGCTTTGGCCATGACTGGTCAGCGAAGTCTTACCTTGGTCCCTATCCACTAGATGGCGCACCAGTGCTTCAGGGGGCACCGAACCCGAGCGGTGCTTGGGACAAGCGCTTGATGATGGTGGACTCAGCCGAATGTATGGCCTATGAACTTATCCAATACTCTCAAGTTTGGAATGGAACCTCGTTCACTCGAAATGGGTTAGCCGGTGCCCGCTACCCGCTGAACTCAACAGAGATGCCGCTAGGAACCACCAACGCGCCCAACACGCCAATGATTGGTCAGTACGTGCTGAACTCCGAAGTCAAGTCCGGGAGTATCGACCATGTCATGGCATTCTGCTCGCAGAACACTCGAATCGGCAGCAACTCAATGTGGCCGGCACGCAAGAGCGACGGCTTCAACACCGCCGCTGCCGCAATGCCCATGGGAACATGGATTCGGCTAGGGAAGAACATCAACCCCTCGTCATTTACTGGCGGCACCAGGGTGATTGTTGAAGCGCTGCAAACTCGGGGCGCAATCCTGACAGACAGCTGTGCCCATAAGTTCAGCCTGCTCGCAGAGAACAGCGCCGACTGGAACAGCGCTGACATGTCACAACTCACCCGGCTGACACCTGCAGACTTTGAAGTAGTTAACTCAGAACTCATGAAGGTGTCTGATACAAGCTACGCCGTCCGATAGCGCAGGGCTGATCAGGTGCAGGGCTGATCTGGTGCACATAGCAGTAGTTACGCCAAGCGGACTTGAGTCCCCGTTGGCGAATCCTCGGCTAAGAACCCTGCAGCCTGAATCTGATCACGCAGTGTGTCTGCCACAGCCCACTCCTGAGCTGCTCGTGCCTGATCCCTGCTTGCGGCAAGCTCCAAAATTTCGGCAGGAATCTGCGCTACTTGGCCAAGAACATCTAGACCAACAGCACTAAGAATCTGCTTCCATGCGGCAACGAGCGGCGCAGCAACCTGAGCCTCGTTGCCGTCATCAAGTGCCCTGTTGATCTCAGTAACAAGCCCAAAGATCTGAGCACAAGTACCCGGCGTATCGAGGTCATTTTCCATCTGCCCGCGAAACGCAGCCATTGCTTCTGCGTCTGGCTGCACGGCATCGATTTCGGCCACTCGACGGGCCAAGGAATCCAAACGATTGAGCGCATTCTCGGCGGCCAAGATGGTTGAGTCAGTCACTTCAACCGGAGAGCGATAGTGCGAACCCAGTACAACAAGCCGGTATGCACGCGGGTCATGAGATTCAACTAAGTCCACCAGAGTTGTGAAGTTGTTGAGCGACTTAGACATCTTCTCGCCGCCCACCTCTACAAATCCGTTGTGCATCCAGTGCTGCGCGAACGGTCGACCAAGGGCTACTGCTTGAGCGCGTTCATTCTCATGGTGCGGAAATGCCAGATCCATGCCGCCGCCGTGCAGATCAAACCCATCACCAAGAAGGTCAAGGCTCATCACCACACATTCGGTGTGCCAGCCAGGCCGACCAGCCCCCCAAGGCGAGGGCCATGATGGCTCACCCGGCTTAGCAAATTTCCACAATACAAAATCTGCAGGGTGATGCTTATGCCCCTCCCCCACGATTACCCGATTGCCACCGCCGGTCATCATCTCATCAAGAGATTGTCGAGCCAAAAGCCCGTAGCCATCTACCTGCTCCACAGCCAAGTAGACCCCATCGGGGGTCACGTAAGCAGCATCTATTTCAATCAGATCCAAAATGATTTGCACCATCTGCGGGACGTAGGCAGTGGCATGCGGGTCGGAATCGGGACGAAGAATACCAATCGCATCCATGGCCGAGTACCAGACCTGCTCATAGTCCCGCGCAACCTCGGTCCAGTCTCGGCCCTCTTGCGCAGCACGTTTCAGGATGTTGTCGTCGATATCGGTGATATTGGAGACATAGGTGACGTCGAAGCCAGCCCAAATCAAGTACCGGCGCAAAATATCGAACACAAGTGAAAATCGACCATGGCCAAGGTGCGGCGGGCCATAGACCGTTGGGCCGCAGACATACATCGAGACTTTTCCGGCTTCGCGTGTCTCTAAGGGAGTCACCGCAGCAAGAGCGGTGTTATACAGCCGGATCATGTGTTCGAATCCTACTGTCCCCCAAGGAACCGGCCCCACCAAAGCCCTGTTTTGTCCTGCGTGGGACCCCCTATAGGGGGTCCCACGCAGGACAAAACAGGGCTTTGGTGGGCTTTTTGCTGAGTCTCCGTAGGCTGAGCATCGTGAACCGCACCGAAGAAGCTTCGTGAACTCCGCCGCAAAAGCTTCCCTCCGAGGCAACGACTCTGTTCGACTCGCCATATGCGTGGTGGTGCCAATGCTACTGGCTGTTCTTACTGCGGCAGCCAGTGGAACTTCGGGCCTACTGTCGGCGCTACTGCTGAGTCTGGGCATTCTTACGTCTCTAGCAACTACCTACATTTTTGTTCTTGAGCCGCTGGTTAGTTCCCGAACAAGCGCACAAGATCATCTCTTCAAGGCCCAACAGGAACTTCTTGGTGAACGCCTAGATCAGGAGTTCCGTGTGCGCCTCGAACGAGCCCTGATTACAGCAGAAGCAGAACCAGCGACCCTACGAACCGGCCTGCGAGCAGTGGCCGAGTTACTACCCGATGCTGAGGTGTCTTTGTTGCTGAGCGTTCCCGATGAGCCTCGGGTGGGCTGGAAAATTCGGCTGGTTGGCGGCGCGCTCGAACAAGCTGTTCCTCTAGCTGACACTCCATCTTGCACAGCTCTGTCAACCGCTTCAATCGCTCTAGCCACAAGCTCCTCTGCGCTCGATGCGTGTGCCCATTTGCATGACCCTCTAAGCGAAACCTCCTCAGTGTGTATTCCGTTGCGCCTTGGCGATCGCACCCTTGGATCAGTCTGCGTCACTAGCGCTCCGGGCGAGGTTGCAAGCTCAGCTCTGATCAGTTCCGCGGCTTGGGTCGTTGAGCGAACAGGGGTGCGCGTTGCTGAGCAGCGCTTGCAACGAGGACCCTCGGGTGCCGGCCACACCGACCCCATTACAGCTCTCCCTGGTGCTCAGGCATTACGACACCAACTCCGGGACTTGGTGCGAACCTTGGCGCCTTTCTGCGTAGGGATCATCTCGATTGATGAGTTCGCATCGCTCGCTACTCACCACAGCTCAGCCCAGGCCGAAGATGCCCTACGACTCATGGCCGACGTGTTATGCACCACATTGAGACCAGAGGACCTTATTTGCCGACTTGATGGCCCAAGATTTGCCATCGTGCTTGCTGACTGTTCGGCTGCTCACGCAACGGCAGCGTTGGAGCGGGCTCGCGAATCTCTAGCGTTACTGTTAGTGGCTCAAGAGAACCTGCCATTCACTTGCTCAGCCGGCCTCGTTGAATCACATCGCGCAACCTCACTCGATCAGATTGTGCAACTCGCCGAAGCGGCCTGCTTGCAAGCACATGCTGGAGGAGGTAATCGCGTAATGCTAGCTACTGAGAGCAGCATGCAATCAAACCCTGAGACGCGCCGCTAAGTGCAAAGCACAACTAACCGAATTATGGCACTCGCTAAACTGCGGAACTAGCCGATCAGATCGATTGGTTCTCGGCCATCCATGATGCGCTGAACACGATCAAGCGCACCCCAGGCAACCTCAGGCTGAGGCAATACCCAGAACCTGTTTTCTGCCACAGCAAGGACTAGCGCTTCGGCCACAGTGTCTGCATCGGCACCTGCATCGTTACCGGCTCGCACAGCTTGAGCCACAACAAGGACTTCACCAAAGAGTTGCTCACTGTCGACTCCCGCTGCCGCTCGTGAATTTGCAGCCATTGGAGTACGAATGTTTCCTGGGCAGATAACTGAACTGTGTACAGCGGGGGCGACTCTATTGAGTTCGTGATGGAGCGACTCCATCAAACCGACCACGGCATGTTTGCTTGCAACGTACGGAGCCAACGCTGGCGTGGCAACTAGCCCCGCCCCAGATGCAGTAGCTATGACGTGACCAAAGCCTTGTTCAATCATTGCTGGCACTGCAGATCGAATCCCATGCAGCACCCCATAAAAGTTCACCTGCATCTGAAGTTCCCATTGCTCGAGCGGAATCTCCCAGCTCACGCCGGGCAGGTAAATACCTGCATTCAACACGCTCAGTTTGAGCTCTCCCATCCCGGTAGCTATTGCTACAAGTTGCTCGTGATGTGCAGGCAAACTGACGTCTCCCACAACTAATTCAAATGGGGTGTCATCGGGCAGACTTTCAACCGTTCGCTCAAGCAACCCAAAGTCTCGGTCAGCGAGCACCAAAGACATTCCTTCGGCAGCAAGCCGCCTTGTTATTGCCGAACCGATGCCGCCTCCGGCCCCCGTCAGGATTGCAACTCCAGAATTCAGTTCCATGACTTCGGACCGTAGCGGGCTTGGCCGGTAGGTTGTGTGAGGTATGCCAAGCACTTCACCCACTCCCAGACCTACTCGTTGCGTTCCCGCCAAGCCCTCACTCGATGGTCTAGAGGAGAAATGGAGCGCCGCTTGGGAGGAGGAAGGCACCTATAGCTTCGATTCCTCGGCTACTCGGGAGCAGGTGTTCTCGATTGACACTCCCCCGCCAACGGTGTCTGGTTCACTCCACGTCGGGCACGTTTTTAGCTATACCCATACCGATATCATCGCCCGCTATCAGCGCATGATTGGACGCGAGGTATTTTACCCAATGGGCTGGGACGATAACGGCCTTCCTACCGAGCGACGCGTCGAGAATTACTTTGGGGTTCTCTGTGAGCCGACTCTTCCCTACGACCCTGATTTCACTCCACTGAAAAATCCTGCATCCGAGCGCAGAGACTTTCTTCCGACCTCTCGGCAAAATTTCATTGAACTCTGCGAACAACTCCTTGTTGTTGACGAGGCCGCATTCGAGACACTGTTCCGTCAACTTGGGCTGTCAGTTGACTGGTCAATGACTTACTCAACCATCAGCACCACTTCTCGCCGGGCTTCGCAGCGTGCGTTCCTGCGCAATCTTGCTCGGGGAGAGGCCTACTCGATGGAAGCACCATCACTATGGGACGTCACCTTTCAGACTGCGGTTGCGCAGGCAGAACTTGAAGACCGCGAGCGACCAGGCGCCTATCACCAGCTTGCATTCCACCCCGCTGGCGAGGCTGCCGGTGGCCCGGACGTGCTTATTGACACCACGCGACCCGAACTTGTGGTGAGTTGCGTAGCCCTAGTGGCACATCCGAGCGATGAGCGGTATCAGGCATTGTTTGGCTCAACCGTGACCACACCAGTATTTGGGGTCGAGGTTCCGGTGCTTGCACACGAGTTAGCCGAGCCAGACAAGGGCACTGGAGTAGCCATGATCTGTACTTTTGGCGACACCACTGACGTGACTTGGTGGCGAGAACTCAACTTGCCAGCGCGAGCAGTCATAGGCCGTGACGGTCGCTTTGCCGCGGACGCTCCTCCTTGGCTGACAACGGATGAAAGTCTAAACTCGTACTCACGCATTGCTCGCAAAGCCGCAGGTGGTGCACGTGAGCAGATGGTTCAGATGCTGCGAGACTCGGGGGAGTTGCTCGGAGAAATTCGTCCGATTCAGCATCCGGTGAAGTTCTATGAAAAGGGCGATAAGCCATTAGAAATCGTTACCTCACGGCAGTGGTACCTGCGTAACGGCGGTCGTTCTGAGGAACTCAAAACCACGCTGTTGGCGGTGGGCGCAGAATTGGTTTGGCATCCTGACTACATGCGACATCGCTACGAGAATTGGGTGGGCGGCTTAAACGGCGATTGGCTGGTCTCTCGTCAGCGCTATTTCGGCGTCCCGTTCCCGCTTTGGTACAGACTCGATAGCAATGGGCGACCCATCTACGACAACCCAATCACGGCGAGTGAGTCAGAGCTTCCCGTTGACCCTCAGTCAGCCTGCCCGGCCGGTTTTACTGAACAGCAACGAGGGATTCCAGGTGGCTTTATGGGTGATCCAGACGTGATGGATACTTGGGCGACATCGTCTCTGACTCCGCAAATTAGTTGCCAATGGGAGGAAGACGCTCAGCTTTTCGCTAACACCTTCCCTATGGATATGCGCCCACAAGGTCATGACATCATTCGCACCTGGCTGTTCTCTACGGTGCTTCGTAGCAAGTATGAACACGACTCGGCACCTTGGGCAAACGTGGCTCTCTCGGGCTGGATACTTGACCCAGACCGCAAGAAGATGTCTAAGTCCAAGGGCAACGTGGTAGTGCCAACGCATCTGCTCGAAACACATGGCGCCGATGGCGTGCGTTACTGGTCCGGCTCTGCACGACCAGGAACAGATACCACCTTTGACGAGGCACAGATGAAGGTTGGGCGTCGTCTCTCAATCAAACTTCTGAATGCCTCAAAGTTCGCTCTTTCTTTTGGAGATAGCAGCGAGTCCGACTCAGGGCACAACAATCAGCTACTGCCAACTGCAGCGATTACCCAACCCCTTGATCGGGCCATGGTTGCCACTTTGGCCAAGCTTGTAGCCGATGCAACTGCGGCCTTTGAGTCCTTCGACTATGCGCGGGCGCTAGAGCGCACTGAACAGTTTTTCTGGCCCTTTTGCGATGATTACCTTGAGCTGGTCAAAGGTCGCGCTTATGGGACCGAGGGTGAGGAGCCAAGCGCTGAAACGCTATCGGCTCGGGTATCACTGGCTCTTGCGCTGTCAACCCTGCACCGACTCTTTGCGCCGTTCTTACCCTTTACTACCGAAGAAGTCTGGTCCTGGTGGATGGAAGGTTCAGTGCATCGCACAGAGTGGCCAGCAGCAGATGAATTGCAGCGCATAGCGGTTGATGGCAACCCCGCTGCACTAGAGATTGCAGCACAGGTCTTGTCTGAGCTGCGCGGCGCAAAGTCGGCAGCCAAGGTCCGCATGGGGTCGCCAATTCAGCAGGCAACGGTGAGCGATACTGCCGAACGGTTGGATTTGTTCTCAACAGTGGCCCGTGATGTGGCCGATGCGGGCAAAGTCGAGGAGTTGCTGACCGAGACTGCTGAGGCACTGTTGGTACAAACCAAGATTGAGCCGCCAACTTCATAGGGTGCAGCCCAGAACTACTCCGAGATAGTGATGTCTTTAAGACGGCCTTGCTTGCGGTCGACCATCTCTACCAAGACTCGGTAAAAATATGCAGGGTCATCAACATCTTCAATTGATCGAAACCCCGACCCATCGTTTGCTGACTCAATGCAGATTGTGGCAGTGCGAGCCCACCACTGCAGAAGCGATTCGCTGCGCGTAATGTCGGTGATTTTTTTCCATGGAATGAATTCGGCCCGGCGGTTTAGAACTCCACTCACGCGAAGCACGCGCAGGTCAGTCACCACATATCTCGTAAACCAAGCCTGAAGCGCTCGAATTGCTATAAAGCCCGCAAAGACTAGGCACATAACAAGCGCCACAGAAGTCAGCAGTACTTGCCCGAGCATGGCGATCAGGAAGACTGCAAGCACAACCGCAACTATCAAGATGGCTTGATTCATCAGGAATCCTCGAACAGATCGGGTCTCTTCAAGTACTACTCGTTCCCCCGGAACAAGGTAGGCATCAACGATGCTGTCTGGATGCCACCCGCGTGACGCGCGTTCGGTGGATTGACCAGCACCTAGGCGCGCTGCTCGGGCACCTTCTCGTGGCGGCCGAGAGCCGGGCCGGTGACCCGTATCTGTCATCGACCCAAGTTGCCTAAGAACTCGGAGAGTTTGCTCACCACTTCTTGAGCAAAGGTTCCAGCATTGCCAAGCACTGTTCCGAAGTCTTGGGCAGCAGTAGCCGGGCTTCGCCACATGGCGAGCACCATAAAGGCTCCGGCGAGTAGTAAGACTGGCATCATCAGTTTGCTCATTTGTACTCCTCCACATTCCCGCTAGCTCAAGCTAACGACAGTTGTGCAGAGGTTGGCCTAACCCCGAACGCGCAAACCAAACGAGGAACTCCGTCCGCAAGACCAACTTATCAGTGGCTTTGAGCGGGCCGGTGGACCCTGCACAGACTTCGTTTCAGGCAGAGACTAAGAAGCGGGCAGGCACTCCAAGACTGGCTATCAAACAGCTTGCAGTACCCGGCGACGAATTTGCTTAACCCTCAGTTGGCAGAATCTGCTGACCCATCGACATTGCCGGCATGACCGAGGCCTGAACAATTCCCGCTGATTCAAATGCTGCCAAGACACGCTTTCTGTACTCACGCTCAACATCAAACTGCTTTGAGGGCGCGGTGTCTTGATGAACTCGCAAAGTCACCCCAGTGGGATTCATCGAGTAAACGCCGAGGACATGGGGTGGGTCATCTGTTAGGTGTGAAGCCCACTGTGGATCTTCTCGCATATCTAAACCCACCTGCTCGAGCAGTCGGCAGGCCAAATCAACATCTGTTTGCCTAGTTACCACGACGTCGATTACCGCACGCGACCAATTTTGGGTTTTGTTCCCCACCCGAACCACTTCGCCGTTGTCAACATGCCAAACAACACCGTTGATGTCTCGAAGTCGAGTAGACCGCAGGGTAATTCTCTCGACGACTCCCACAGCAGGTGCGCCCGCATCGATGGTGTCTCCAACGCCATAGCGGTCCTCAACCACGATGAACCAACCGGCCAACATGTCTCTCACTAGGTTCTGAGCTCCGAACCCCAAAGCAACTCCAATCACACCAGCACTCGCCACAAGCGCCGCCAAGCTCACCCCAAGTTCACTCAAAATAGCGCCAGAGGCACCGAGCACAACTACCGATGTTGCAACGCTGCGGGCAACGGTAGAGATTGCTTCACCCCGTGCAGCCGACCGCCCGGCGGACTCTTGTCGCCGAAAGCGATTCGGCATGGCCTCTCCAATTTGATCGGCCTTCGCCATCATGCGATCTCCGCCGCGCTGAATCACGCGGCGAAGAATCCCGTTAGTTATCCAGGCCACCAAAATAATGGCCCCAATGGTCAGTGGTATCTCAGAAAGGAACCCCGCAACTGCCGCTAAGCGCTCGTTCCCGGTTAGATCAAGCAGTGGGACACAGGCCCAGCCTCTGCCCTGGCAGTAGACGGCAACGTCGCTCACACTGAGCTCCCAAAAATACTTGACTCATGTTCTGTCGCAATTTGAGGTTGGCTCATGAGCCAAATCGTAGTCAGTAGTATGGGCGTAGGAATTTTCCCCGGCAGTATCCACGACCTGAAGAGTACATAGCCCTACCATTATCACTCTCAGTGATATTTCTGGCCACAGGATTACCCAAGGATCCGCCTCATGAGAAAAAGATCGCGCCGTCGTGCTCAACAACTTGAACAGTTTGCCGCGCAAGAACTTGAGGCGCGCGCAGCCGCCTTTCAATCCGCGGTATCTGAGGCATCGGCTCAAGTAGAACAGCAGTCTCAGGCGCTCGCGCGCACCCGCGACTCATATGACGCTGCGCTCGCCGCTTCGGGGGTGGTGCTATTTCAGCAAGTTGAACCTGGCTGTGACGGCTTTCACTTGTCTCGCTCTATGCGCGAAGTCTTTGGATGGGACCCCGAAGTTTTTCTTAATCCCGGCATTCTTCGTGGCATGGTGCACCCCGACGACCTAGATGCATTTGCAGTTCTTGTTCCTCTTGGCATTGATCACTCGGCTCCCTCAGAAAGCTCGACTGCACAAACACCTTCAGCCGCGCCAACTGAGGAGAGCTCCTTCATTGACCTGACTGTTGGGGCAGCTGCAGAGCTTGGCGCAAGCCCTCGGCCCAACCTTATTGACACAACATCACGGCCGGTCGCCGATATCAGCACCGAGGCATCGCTACGCTTCCGATCTGCACATGGGTCTTGGAGTCGAGTAATAGTCAGAATTTCAAGCCCCAGGACTGACCCAAGAGCCGTCTTAAACTCAACCTGTTTACAGGGATCACTTGTAGATGTCTCCAATGGAGAATCCGACCGAATCGCTCTCAGCCGATTTGCTGAACTAGTAAAGAATGATCCTGCGGGCTGTCTGGTACTGGAGTTTACAGATCCTGCAGACCCCACTTCTTTGACCATTCGAGCAGCTAACCCCGCAGCGCAGCGGATGCTTGACATTGAGCCTGCCTTCGTTGACGGAACGACTATCAACCAAGTGTTAGCCGAACCCTCGGCACAGCTCATAAGGTCAGCTCTCTTCAACGTGTATCACACTGGTGCATCCATGACAGCCGAACGCCTGTCGTTCCCTGAAGTGCCTGGAACCTTCCTCGATCTGCGAGTCGACCGGCTGAGCGATGGCAGCATTGGGATGACCATCGAAGACATCACGGGAACTGTTGCGGTAGAGGACCGACTTCGCCGTCAGGCATCTCATGATGCACTGACAGGTCTACCGAATCGGAGCCTTCTCGAGGAGCGCCTCGCTGCAGCCACAGACTCAGCGGTTTCATCGGCCCCCGTGGCCCTGATTCTGATTGACGTTGACAAGCTCCGAGAAATGAACGAGTCGTTCGGTCTTAACTTCGCCGATCAGTTACTTGTAGACCTTGGCCGAAGGCTGGTTCAAGAAGTGCGCGGTGCAGCTATCGTGTCCCGTCTTGGAGGCGGACAATTTGCCATACTCACACTGCCCTGCTCAACCGAGGCCGAGGCGCTAGAGCGGGCCGCTACCGCAAGCAGTTCTCTGCTGCGACCCTTTGAGATCTCTGGCCAAATTGTTCATTGTGAGGCAAGCCTTGGTGTAGCAATCGCCCCAGGTGATGCAGACGGCTGGCGCATGATGTTGCGCAATGCCAGCGTCGCCTTGCAAGTACACAAGAAGCGATCCTTAGATCCGAATAATTCGACCCCATACTGCGTATTCCGCAGAACAGCCGAGCCAAGTTCTATACGTCGGCTGACGTTACTGAGCGAACTCCGTCAAGGCTTAGCAAACAACGATCTTGAACTTTACTATGTGCCGCAGATTGACCTTCGCACTGGTCGGGTCGCCAAGCTCGAAGCAGTTTTGCATTGGCAGCAGGCAGACGACTCAGCCAAGATGCCATCTGATTTCTTAGAGATGGCCGAACAGTCAGGGCTGATTCAACCACTCACCCGGTGGATTCTTGGCGAGGCTGCAAGAACTGCCACCACCTTGTCTGCTCCGATGCGTACAGACCCAAGGTCACCTAGTGCGCCGCTCATCATCACTACCAACTTGTCGTTAAGAAATCTGTTCGATCCCGATCTCTTTAGTTTTGTTCAGATGCTTATTCGTTCCGGCGAATTGCTGCCAGACCTAGTCGAGGTTGAGGTCAGTGAAACCGAACTCATGGACAATCCAACGCGCTCCCAAGAGGTGCTCTTGCAGCTCTCTGAACTTGGCCTGCGCTTTGTGGTCGATGATTTTGGCACTGGCTATACCTCTCTGGCGACGATGAAAGACCTTTCGGTAGTTGGCCTCAAGATTGACCGCAGCTATGTGAGCAGCATCTCAAACGTTCCTGCCGATGCTGCCATCGTGAGGTCAACAATTGACTTGTCCCACGAATTAGGGTTGAGCGTCTGCGCTGACGGAGTAGGCGACCCCGAAACGCTGGCTCGGTTAGCAGAGTTTGGTTGTGATACCGCTCAAGGTAGGCATCTGTCTGGTCCAGTCACCCTTGAGGCCCTGCCTGCTCGGATTGCCGAGCTTGAAAGCGCCGCTCGCGGGTGGATTGGCAGCACAGATAACGCTCATGCCTAGATTGGCCGGTTTGGGTCTACCTTGCCCTCGCCAACATCTCCGGTCACTTTGATGACGCCGTCGGTGGGGCAATGGAATCCGTCTACATCATCGCCTGCGCCGTCTAGCTTGGGGTAGAGCCTGGTGAACTTTCCGTCCTTTACTACCAGCAACATATTACAGGAACTCGCAACAGCCTCTGAGCTAGCAGCCGGATTCTGAGGCGAGTGCAGGCCGCCGCCCGTCCAATCTTTTACTGCAGCGGCTTGTTCCAAGATGCAGGTGCGATCAAGCACACCTTTATTGTTTGCACCACATTTATTTGCAGCGGTAGCGAAGAGCAACCAGGCAGAGAGGCTCTGAATCCCAAGGGCTCCTAGCTCGCCGCCTGGCTGATACTTAGCATTTATGTCGATGTACTTCTGAATCGCTGGCCACTTATCGGCCTCTTCGAGCGTATGCAGACCCATGCGCACCACCGCCCCCTCTGCAGCCGCTCCAGATCCTTCAATGAGTCTCTGGTCATACATGTTGGTTTCGAGAAGAGGCCTGCCCTTCCATCCTTGCTCACGAGCTTTGAGCAGGAAGCTATTTAGATTGTCTACTTCGCCAACGAAGCTCACAGAGTCTGCGCTAGTGCCAATCAGGCGCTGAGCATAGGGAGTCCAGTCGGTTACCCCTGCTGGCGGGTATGTAATCTCGCCACGGTTGTTCATACCAGTCACCGAGGCAACGGCATCTGTGTACTTAATCTTGACTACCTCAAGAGAGGGCAGTTGCCCCCAAGCAACTGCCCAGTTCGCCGCTTCCGTTGGATAAAGCTTAGAAAAATCTTGGAACCAGGTGTTTGCAACAGTTCCCCCCGGATTGGGAACCGGCTGCACCTGTCCATTGGAGTTTGCCTTTTCTACTGAGACGGCAAAGCCAGGAATATCAATCATGCCGCATTGATGAAAATCGCTGCCAGCCTTATTCGAAAATTCTAAAGCGTCTTGCACTAGTCCGCCGCCGACTAAGGCAAAGACCTCTGCACAGGCTTTAGTCATTGCTGCCTCTACGTTGAACACGCCGGCGTCAATGTCCACTATCTCAATCGGCAATCCGCCAATCCCGCCTTGGTCATTGCACCACCCCGCAAAGGCAACCGAGGAGTCGTAGAGCACCTTGTTCAGACCGGGGCGAATCTCGGCTGAGCGATCATTCGCCACCCCCAGATACAATTTGTCAGTACCGAGTCCGGCCTCGGCGGGATTGACGCTGAACTCCCCCGGCCCGCAGATATCTCCCTGAAGATCGCCAAAGCTTGGGTCAGTTGCCAAGTCTTTGCCGCTAGCAGTGGTAGTTGATGAACCACCAGGATCTTCGGGAGAACTCTCACCCTTGGCACCGCATGCACCTCCGAGTAGTGCTGTTGCAACAACGACAACTACTAGTGCACGTTTCACAGCTACCCCCCTAGGGTAGGCACTCCTCGAAGAAGAACCCGTGTGTGACTTTAGCCACAGATCATTCAAGAAGCGCTGCGGTCGCCCACTGATAGTCGGGTTTTCCGTTTGGGCCACGCTTCACTTCATCAACAATCAGAACACGCTTCGGGCATTTGTAGCCCGCTAGGCGCGACTTGGCGTACGCGATCAACGCTTCAGGCTGAGGGCGCAACTCATATTGCAGGCCGTGTCGCAGAGAGACCACAGCATTCACTGATTGCCCCCACTTGTCATCTGCGAGTCCCACAACATTCACATCAAGGACTGCCTGATGGAGTTTGAAAACCTCCTCGACCTCTTCGGGGTAGACCTTCTCCCCTGCTGTGTTGATACAGGCAGAACCTCTGCCAAGAAGTTGGATCGTGCCATCCGCCTCTACGGTTGCAAAGTCTCCGGGCACAGACCAGATCTGCCCGTTCAGATTTCTAAAAGTGGCTGCAGTCTTTTCAGGATCACGGTAATAGCCAATCGGAATTGGGCCACCCACAGCTAGTAACCCACGTTGGCCTGAGCCAGGCACTACATCGCTACCATCGTCATCAATGACTCGGGCATGTTCACCCAGAGTAAAACGAGCAGTCTGGGCCGGCTGGTTACGCTTTGCTACAGAGTTTGCAAAACCCACACCCTCAGAGGAGCCAAGCGCGTCTGCCAACGTGGCCCCACACCACCCAAGGATCTGATCCTTGGTCTGCTGCGACCACATCACACCGGAAGACAGAATTACTTTGAGCGAGGAGATGTCATAGGGGTCATTGGCGGCTTGGGCTCGTTCTAATGCTGCAAGAATTGGCTTGGCAAAAGCATCGCCCACGATAGCGAGTTGCGTAACTGCATTGTTCTGCACTGCTCGACACAGTTCATCACCGTCAAAGGAATGCGAGTCTAAGGTGACCACGCATCCACCAACGCTCAAAACAGCAATCGAAGCAATCGCCGAAGTGCCGTGCATAAGCGGCGCAGCGGGCAAAAACCGCACTGCCTTGGAACGCTCATGAAAGCGCTCAACTCCGAGCGCAACCTGGTCGGTCGACTCGGGTACGGGGCAATCCACTACTGCGAACGTTGATTTTGCAGTCCCTAACAAACTGCGATGCGGCCACATCACACCCTTTGGGTTGCCAGTAGTGCCTCCTGTGTACAACAGCCACAGGTCATCGCCGCTGCGTGCAATTGGCGCCATTGGTTGCATCTTGTCGATGACTTGTTCATAGTCAACTGCCCAGTGCGGGACTGGATGTTCTGTTGTTGCACCGACACATAAAAAGGCCTGAAGCAATGGAAGGTGGCCACGCACCGTATCAAGACGTCCGGCAAACTCGGCTGCAAACACCACCGCCTGCGCCTGGGAATTGTCAAAGAGGTACTTCAACTCGTCTTCTAAGTAGCGGTAGTTCACATTCAACGTTGCTGCGCGCAACTTGAACGCCCCAAAGGTGGACTCTAAGTACTCGGGACCGTTGTACAAGTACAACGCAACATTTGACCCAGAACTCAGACCGGCACTCACTAGGTAAGCAGCGACGCGCGATGACCGATCCTCAAACTCAGACCAACTCCGAGTCAGGCTGGTATGGATCAAAGCAGGGGCGGCTGGGACAGTTGCTGCAACGGCCTCCCAGACAGTTGCCAAGTTCATCCCAGAGGAATCTGTGTCTACTGATTTCATTGCATGAACACCAATCTGTTTAACCGGCCCGTTTGAGTTGTCATGTTCTACACCCGCAGGGAGTACTACGGTTTCGGATCACTGTGTTAGCAACAAAGTTGACACAGCGATCAAAGGGCTCATCATGGCTGCACTACGGGTTCAGTCGGCTGCAGAGGCCGCTGCATTTCTTACCTCAACCGATGGCTTGGCAGTGGGCCTTGGGCCTGCACACCCAAACGCATTCCTGCATGCCTTAGGCGAACGGTCTGATTGGGTAAATCTGCAAGTCTCTGGAGCATTGCTCACCGACCTATATGCAGTGTTCATGCAACCCTCGGTGCATTTCCGCAGCGGCTTTTTTGGTCCTGCAGAACGCATGCTGCGCGATGCCGGGGCAGACATTCAGTACGTACCGGCAGACTTTCGCCGTTTTGGGCCCATTCTCGAAGCACTCGCACCGCGAGTGCTTGCCACAGCTGCCTCCGCTCCAGATGCAGATGGCTACTGCAGTTTCTCGTTGCATGCAGGCGCCACGATTGATGCGTTTCATCAGGCTGGGGCAGACCCCAATCGCCTTTTGATCGTGGAGCACTCACCGTTATATCCCCGCACCTTTGGCATCATGCCCGATCACCCACACCGGCTTCACTTAGATGAGATCGATGTGATATTCGAGAGCCAAGCCGCACCTGTTGACTTAGCGGAGCCACCCTTTGATGATACCGACCTAGCAATCGCAACTCACGCAGTTGGCTTCATATCTGACGGTGCAACCTTGCAAACTGGCATCGGTGCCATTCCTTCGCTGATTGCTTCGCAGCTCTGCACAGCACCCGGCGGAGGCTACGGGGTGCATTCGGAAATGTTCACCACCGGACTTATGCGCCTACATCAATCAGGCAAAGTGTCGAATCTGAACAAGGGTGAATTTGAGGGTATCTCGGTAACCACTTTTGCTGCAGGAACTCCAGAGCTTTATGCATGGCTAGACGGCAATAGTGAGGTCCGTTTTCTACCTGTGTCGATTGTCAACTCAACCGATGTGATCTCTGAGAATAACAATTTCGTCTCGATTAATGGAGCAACAGCGGTAGACCTCCTGGGCCAAGTTGCAGCAGACACAGTTGGCGGTCGTCAATATTCTGGAACTGGCGGTCATGAGGATTTTCTTGCGGGTGCAGGACTACAAAAAGATGACCGCTCACTGCTCTGTTTGCGGTCTTCAGTAATGGTCGACGGTGTTCGCATTTCTAGAATCCTGAGCAACGTGGGCCCTCATATGACGGTGACTACTCCACGGCATCAGGTTGACACCATCATTACCGAGTTTGGTGCGGCTGAACTCAAAGGCTGCACCGTTCATGAACGCGCAGTGAAACTTGCCGGCATTGCCCACCCCGAGTTTCATGAGGAACTTCTTGAGGCAGCTGCAAACCTTCGCTAGCTCGTTTTTAAGCTGCGCTCAGAACTGTCTGACGCTCTGCGCCAAAAGGCTGGGATCATCTTTCGAAGCATCAAAATATCGGCACCAGACAGAGATTCGATAGCGCCCAGAACCAAGCCGATGCTCGAGCAGTGTGTCTGGGCCACAAGAAGCACTACCTAGACCGCGTTGCGCAGCATCGAGATACACATAAGTTGGTCGGGCAGGCCCAGTTGAGAGCTGATCTGTGTGCAGCGAAGCCCACAGCTCGGCGTCGCTGTGATGTCTAGCCGCAAAGCCTGGCCAACGTAGGTTGGCTGACCCCGGCACTCGTTGTGGTTCGGTAACCATCAACAAACCCATGCCAACCGGACGACCAGAACCCGCCCGCGTTGCTTCGCCGCTTAAAGAAAGCCAACGCAGACCCTCCCTATGTCCATGCTCTTGAGGTACTGCATAGTCTTGGTATTGCTGAGTAACTGTCGAGTTCCAGCGTCCAACCGTTGCTGCAGCACAGCGATCGGAATAATTCTCATCTGGCCCTAAGCCGCACCACTCAAGGTGTTCAAAACATGCATCACTACTCAACCGCAGAGCTGCCGCGCCCGTTGCACTTGCGGTGGCATTGGCGGGCAGCAGGAATTCAACCCCGACCCTGAGTGGGTCACTCATGGCCGGGGGAAGCTTCATCTCTACTAACAGGTGTGTCCAACCATCTGCTTGAACTCGTGCCCGACGCGTCACCTTGACGGCCTCACTTACCCCAGGGGCAACTAGATCGCCAGATGAGGTGATGATGGTCTCGTCTCCAACTTTGCGCCGTACCTCGGGTTTCGGTAACCACTCACAGGAATCAACTCTTTGCACTTCTACCCAGCGATGCAAACCACCAAGAAGCCCACGCATCCAACCCTGCCGAAGTCCGTCGTTGTCAGTCAACGCCCGAAAAACAGTTGGCTTCCACTCGATCTCGGCAATTTGAGAAACTCCAGCGCTTGCTGAAACTGCGGTTCGGCCCGCTGCGGCTTGGGTCTTCTTTGTTGCAGCAGCAGGCCGCATGTTCGCAGCAGTAGGCATGAACTGAGGATGCGAATGTTTTGTAAGAGCGAGTTGATCTCTACTTACCTCATGACCGGCAGGCGCCCAAGGCGTTTTTTTTGCTTGTGTCCCGATCAGGTTCAGATGAAGTTCGGCACCAAATCGGAGAGCCTTTGTTACCGCAGGGCGGATAGGCAGTGACACCTCTCGTGACTCTCTTGGCCCAATAGCCGGCAAAATCACGGGCCCAGACTCAACCACTTCTCCATCAGCTAGGAGTTGCCAGCGAACCTTCAGATTCTCTAAGCCAGAGAACCACCGACAATTTTTTATCTGAACCCGTAACGACTCACGCGCTGAACCTTTTCCCAAAGCAGCCCAGGTCACCTTGACTGGTCGGCCAACGTGTAGCACCTCGGCCATAGCCGGATGCGCTGTTCGATCAGCCGAAACTAAGCCATCGCAGATGAAGTTGTTATCTGTGGGCGAATCACCAAAGTCTCCGCCGTAGCCCCAACTGACAGAACCCAAAGGGCCTTGCAGAGTTACCCCGTTGTTATCTGTTCTTCGCAGACCATGATCTAGCCATTCCCAAATGAAGCCGCCCTGTAACCCATGGGTGGATTCAATGGCATCCCAGTAATCAGTTAGCGAGCCATTTGAGTTACCCATGGCGTGGGAGTACTCGCACAAGATCAGAGGACGGCGCTGGTCGCGCCCGTCGGCCGCCCAGGCCAAGATCTCGTCAATAGAGGAGTACATAGGGCACACGATGTCTGTGGCAGGCGCCTGAGCAAATAAGTCATGCATCAGCGGCCCCTCGTACTGCACCGGGCGGCTTGGGTCATAGCTGCGCAGCCAAGCCGCTGCCGCTTGGTGAACTGCTCCGTCACCAGACTCGTTGCCAAGTGACCACACAATGATGCTTGCGTGGTGTGCATCGCGCTGGGCCATGCGCTGCACGCGCTCGATAATCGAGCTACCAAATCTAGGGTCATGACACAAGGAGCGCTGCCGAGCATGCGACTCAACATTTGCCTCATCAACTAGGTATATTCCGAGCTCATCACACAGCTCGGCTAGGTGTTCGTCATGGGGGTAATGCGCTGCGCGCACCGCGTTTAGGTTGTGGGCCTTCATCATGTGAAGGTCTTCACGAGTAAGCGCTGTACGCACTGCACGGCCTAAATCGGGATCGTGCTCATGCAGGTTCACACCGTGCAACAACACAGGTTGCCCGTTGATAAGCAACTCATTTTTAGTAACTTCTACAGTACGAAAACCAACTTTGGCGGACTGCACCTGCGCTACCAAGCCAGAAGGGTCACGTAGCAACGTCAGCGCTCGGTACAGCTGCGGAGATTCGTGCGACCATGCTCGAATCTTTGGAACCTCAAGCTCACAACGCACAACCCCTGGCTCGACAAACATGCCACCGATGAGCTGCGATGCCTCATTTGAGTTATCCCACACAGGCACAGGCATTGGCAAACTACTTGCCCTGCTCTTTGTTGAAGAACCAAGTTCTTCAACAATAAGTTCTACTGTCCAACCCGGTTCACGCGTTGCAGGCCCGGCTACCAAAACCTCTGCCTGCAAGGTACCGGTGCGCAGTTGCTTTACTGCCAGCACTTTTGCTTGGCCGGCGGGCAGCTTTGCCTTGTTCTTAGCAATCGGCAGCAGACCCCCCAAAAGCTTGACCTGTAACAAGTAATTCAACGGAGTTGAGTACAGACAGACCGAGCGTTGGATACCACCGTGCCACCATTGGTCTTGATCTTCGAGCCAGGTCTGAGCCGACCACTTTGTGACTACCAAAGCAAGCTTGCAATTTTGGCCCGGCCGCAAAAAGGCTGTCAGATCAAACTCGCTGGGCAAACGGCTATCTGTTCCCCCGCCAACAAACTTGCCGTTTACAAAGACCTGCAACACAGACTCTGCTGCCCCAACCCGCAACACAGTTCGACGACCTTTCCACTGTTTAGGAATGGCCACAGTGCGCCGGTACACACCGGTGGGGTTACTCTTCGGCACTTCCGGCGGATCTGCATCGAAGGCCATGATCACATTGGTGTAGTGAGGCGGCTCAAAGGCGCGCCGCCCATCGCCGATTTCGGAATCTGCACCTTGAAGCGTCCATGCCCCAGGAACCTGAATCGAGTGCCAATCATTAGCTGCAGTACTACCCGTGAGCAGATTGGCAGTCACTTCCTCGGGCTTGGCGAGTACCTGAAACTTCCACTGGCCATCAAGGCTGAGTTGCCACGCAGAAGATGCAGCAGTGTCTACTCCAGCACCTGCAGACTGATGGGTTCGCGCAAGCTCAACGCTGTCAGAGAGATGACCCGAACTGCGCATAGGTAAGCGGTTAACAGAGGTGACCTGCGGATCATTAACCAGCGCTTGCATCACAGATATCGCAGATACCCCTCGTTGTTCAGACACCGCAGACAAAATCAGACTGCTGAAGGTCGCAGCACCTTGAGCGCCTCGTCTGCATGGATATCCATATTTAGCTCAGAGCCAATCGCTGCAAGAATTTTGCGATCTGTACCAATCACAAAAGTGGCTCGCTTGTTCATGATTGGGCCTGGCCGCTTAACTCCGAATCCCGAAGCTACTGTTCGGTCAGGATCTGACAGCAACGGGTAGCCAAGGGTGTGCTTGTCATCGAAGGCTGCCTGCTTATCTACCGTGTCAGCCGAGATTCCCACACGCTGAGCATGAAGCTCTGAAAATTCTGCGGCAAGGTCACGAAAATGGCAGGACTCTTTGGTGCAGCCTGTGGTCATGGCCTTTGGATAAAAGAACAACACCACAGGTCCGGTCTTCAGCAGTTCAGACAAAGTGACCTTCTCACCGCTTTGATTGAGCAATGAAAAGTCTGGCGCAGAATCACCTTTTTTCAACATGTTCTCTCCTTAGCCCGTATCTAGTAGATCAGTTCAGTGGTATCAGTAAAGATCTGCGTAGCCTGACACAAACTTGAGCATCGAGGCCATGCTCAATCATGTATTGCTCACCGCCTCCAAACTCGGCATCAAGCCATGTCAATGTTCGTAGCATGGTCTCTGGCCGAGCTGACCAAACGCCTTGGTTTAGATCGAGATCTGTTGTGTCCCCGCCAGGCAGGCTAAACGACCACAACCATTGCACCTGCACCGCAGTAGCTGCGCTCGACTTGGCGTAGTCGCTGGCAATAGCTTCAGCATCAACTCCAAGGATTGACAACAGGAGCGCAGTGAGTAGACCTGTGCGGTCTTTGCCAATTGCGCAGTGGTAGGCAACAGCACCAGGTGTGACACCGCCTGATATATCAAGTACCTGGGCGATCGAATTTATCGCCCCAGTAAAGCGTGAGCCGTATGAACCAAGAATCTCGCAATAGCGTGCGAACAGCACATCAGAGACTTCAGCCCCGTCTTCGCCGTGCCAGGCAAAGGCCGGGTCGATCACAGGGTGATGCTCGACCACTATCCCTGGTACTTCTATCTCGCCGGACTTCTGCCGCTCTGAGTCGTCTCGCAGGTCCAACACATGGACAACACCGAGCTCTCGTAGTGCAGTTCCTGAGCCGCGCACACGCTGCAGAGCATCAGCACGAAGAAGCCGTGCGGGAACAATCTGCTGTGCGAACTGATTGGCAATGCCGCCAAGATCTCGGGTGTTAAAAATGCCGTCTCTTGCAAGAAGTGCGCGGAGCTGTGGTGAAGGCATAGTTGGCTGCTAGGCCAGAGACACCACAAGGCCGAGGCCCTCGGTGGTGACTCGAAGGTCATCTATGAGCACTGGAATGGTGTCTGTACTGTCCGGTATCAGCGGCAGCTCTATCCGAGCAGGCAAGCGAACTCGCATCGGAGTGAGCGACACCAGTTCTCCAAGCTTGCGCGAGAGCTGGTTGAAAATCGAGGGCACAGCAGAGGGCAGCTCTACCCATGCTGCTTGTACCGACAACTCAAGGCGACCACGAAGCAGCCGGGTGCGCACCTCTGTGCGCAAAGCAGAGCGCAAATCTGGAAAGGACTCGGGCAGCAACCGTGTGTTTCGAATCCGGCCGCCTACTTGCTGTTCGCCAAGCTCAAGGTCGAGTTCGAAGGGCAAAGGCAGATCTCCTGCAGCTCGGAGTATCAACATCTGAGTCAGTGAATCAACTACCGAACTAGCCAACCCTAAGCCCACTCGCTTTCCTGCGATAGGTACCGGTAGCGCTCGACCAACCACGCTGTCGCTTGCGGCCAACGCAATGGTGAGCAGACCCGAGGACACGCTGATCTGTGCAGGTCCCTGAGCCACGCCGAGCCGAGTCAGAGTTTGGCCCACGGCTACATCAAGTTCTCGACTCACTACCCCAACGTGTTCGCCAAGCGTGTCAAAGAGCCCATCACCTAGGGAGCCGAACAACATAGAGAACATTCCGAGAGCGCTAGCCCAACTTGCAGGGTCGATTCCCTCTGGGGTGGGCGCATCTGGGTTGGTCTGCAACGAGATCAGCTCTGCTGTCTTTAAGTTCAGCCCAAGGGCCACCGTTGAGTCTGCTCGCAGTTCTACCGAGGGTAGAACTAGAGCCTCGACTCGAACTGGTATCGGGGCGGGTGCCACGGGCATCCCCGCCATAGCCGCGGCCGGGAGTCCAATCTCTGCATCGGCAACATCGCCATCAAAATCGGCTGCTCGGGTAGAGACATCTCCATCGGCAAAAACAATGATCCGTACTCGGCCGGCATCCTCGGCGCGAAGGTCAAACTCTGCACCAGTAATCCGCAGAGCTAACCGCAGCGCGATCTCTCCCATTCCGGGCAGCGCCACCATGGTTTCGAGTGGCTCAATCTCAATACCGCCACCAACAACAAATAGCACAAGATCATTCATCATCTCTTGGGTCACCGAGGCACATACCGCGGAACGGTTCGTTCGGACGGTCCTTTTACCAGGCGCTTTTTTCTTTGGTGAGGCGGCCTTCTTGGCAGTCGCGGTCTTCTTGGGTGGTGCGGTCTTCTTGGCAGTGGCCGTCACGGGAGCAGGGCTTTTCTCTTCAAGAAGTTCATCGGCTGTTTCAAACTCTTCTGCCATAGGGTCATGGTTTAGTCCATGCTGAGCCATAAGGGCATACCGGGACAGGCATACTTTAGGGGTGCAAGCCAACCAAGAGAGTTCTGATTCAACAGGAGAGAACCATTTAGAGGGCTCTACCGAGGGCTCTACCGAGGGCTCTACCGCACAGCAGGCACTCGGCTCTGCGGGGGCAGAACACGATTCGCATCCTGTTCAGGAACTGGGCAAAAAGATTCTTGACGCTGCCGTGCAAGCCGAGTACCAAACAGGTGAAGAAGAGCAGTCCGAGGCCGAAGCCCGCAGGCATGTTGGGATTCGCATAGCCCGCATCATTGGTGGTTTCGTGGTGGTGGGCATTGGCATTGCGGCCCTGCCGCTGCCCGGTCCCGGATGGGTGCTCATAATTCTAGGTTTGTCACTACTTCCCTTTACCTGGGCAGAACGGACCATACGCTTAATTCGCCGCAGCATTCCTGGTATTCCGGAGGACGGAAAGATCTCTACTATTACCTGGGTCGTTATGGGTGGTCTGCTGATTGCCACAACTGCCGTGAGCGTGCTGTTCGGAGCTGAAATTACCAACTGGATTGTTGGCTTCTGGGATAAATAACTCTCAGAGAGAAGTAGTTTTCAGCTATGCCTGTATTTCCTCCTGCACAAAAATTCATCCTGTCGGGTAATCATCAGCCCCAAGGGACCTTGCAAGGGCAGATCGAATTGTCAGTACATCAACTCCCCGCCGCGCCGTCCTTGCGTTCTCAGGTGTCACAAACACCGGCCTCGCTTGCGCCAGTACCCGCTGTAGTGCTCTGTCATGGCTTCCCCGACCTAGGCTACTCCTGGCGACACCAACTCGAACCTATTGCGCAAGCAGGATTTCGAGCTATTGCCCCAGATCAGCGCGGTTACGGCAGCTCCTCGTCGCCAGAGGATGTCGAGGCATTCGGTTTAGGGCAACTCTGCGGAGACTTAGTAGAACTCCTCGACGCCCTCGAGATAGAGACTGCGGTGTTTGTAGGTCACGACTGGGGCGGCTTTCTAGCTTGGGGAATGCCCCTTCTGTTTCCCGAGCGCTGTGCCGGGGTAATCGGAGTCTGCACTCCCTACACCCCGTTCCCAACTACTGAGTTTCTCAAGATGATGTTCGGCGAAGACCCCGAACAGATGTACATGTTGTGGTTTCAAACACCAGGCGTTGCCGAGGCAATCCTTGACCCGAGGGCAAGGCTGCTTTTTGAGAAACTTTCGGTGCAGGGGGTCGATCCGCAAATTCTTGCTGAATCGGGACTGGCCCGAGAGAGCGGGTTCAACTTCAACCCGTTCATTGACCTTGAGAGTCTGCCCACCGTTGCTCCTTCAGTTCTCTCCGCACAAGACCTTGAGTTCTACGCAACGACCTTTGACCGGACTGGCTTTCGGGGACCACTGAATTGGTACAGAAACATTGATGCGAACGGCTCCGGGTATCCGGCTGTAGGAACTCAGGCTCTAGAACTTCCGACACTGATGATTTGCGCCGAGTGGGACCCTGCATTGCCCCCGGCACTGGCAGCGGGAATGCCAGCACTTTGCTCAGATCTAGAGATGCATACGGTGGCCAAAGCAGGCCACTGGGTGCATGAGGAGTTTCCCGATCAGGTCAATGACCTGATTATTGATTGGCTCACACGCAGATTCGGTTCCTCAGGCTGCTGAGTAGCAGAACGGCGCGGTCACCGCGTCATGTCGAGCAGTGACTTCTTATCCAACCGCTCGTTCTAACAAAGCCCGTAATTCTTCTGTGCGGCCCGGCCAAGTAAATCCGCTACGAACAAACTCCGCTGCAGCAACTCCCATGCGCGTAGTAGCAACGGGTTCACTCAGGAAGCCGACTAACGCCGCGGTGATCTGCTCAAGGTCGCTGCCATCCACAAGCAGTCCGGTCTTGTTTACTTCTAGCGCATCGGGCACACCTCCGATGTTGCCAGCCAGCACGGGCCGGCCAACCGCTTGGGCTTGTATAAAGACAATTCCAAAAGCCTCAACCTCTAGGCCACCCTTTCGCTCTCGGCAAGGCATGGCAAACACTTGGCCAACTGCATAGTGCTGAGGCAGTTCCTCTTCGGATACAGGCCCCGTAAAAACCACATACTGAGCCACGCCTTGCGCCGAAGCGAGCTTTCGCAGTGCGGGCTCATAGGGGCCTGCACCCACAATCATCAGGCGAGTCTCGGCTACCCGCTTCCGGACTGCACACATCGCCATGATCAGGCGGTCCTGGCCCTTGCGCTCAACTAGCCGAGACACGCAGACCACCACGGGCGCATCGCCCAATCCGTATCGCTCGCGAATCTGCGTTGGGTCGACTCCTTGATGAAAAACATCGGGGTCAACAGCAGGCGCCAACAACGCGTACTCAGGTCCCTGACCAAAAGCTGGGCGTAATGCGTCATCGCAAAAGTTTGAAACAAAAGTAATTGCCGATGCTGACTTTCCAATTCTGCGGAGCAAGTAAGCACCACCCGGGAAGCGAACAGCAGAGACCTCTAGGCCATGGGTGAACGCAACGTACGGGCAACCTGTTTTTTCTCTAATCCGCTGGCCCATCAGCCCGAGAGGAAACGCTGCCCCAAAGAGCACTACCTGAGCTTTGGTCTGTTCAACCAACTCAATAGTGCGGCGAAGCACGCGCGGAGTTGGCAGCAGGACCGAGGAGCGGTCCCTAATAACGCGAAAGGGAGCTGCCTCATCCCATGAATCCTCGCCAGCAAATGATGAGGCATACACCGTGACCTCATCCCCAGAACCAGCTAGTCCTCGACAAAGCTGGTCCACATAATTCTGAATCCCACCGAGTCTCGGAGGAAGGTCATTCGTAACAACAAGGACTCGCATCTAAATGTCAGCCGCCTCAATGTGAGCCAAGCCAAGTTCTGGTTCACCCACCAGACACCGGTCTGCAAACTGCAAGTGACTTGGCGTGAACTGCCGCATCAGATCGCTGCACACTGGAGCAGCGCCTGAGCGCGAGGCTGCATCGCTGTGTCGACCAAGTTCAATGACTTCTGCTAGCAAACTCCGGGAGTCGTCATCAAGTAGAGACAGGTCATCAGACACCAGCACCATCCCGCCGCTCGCACCCACAGCAAGTGCCCAGGCTCGAACCTGCTCGGGAGTGAGTTCTGTGTCTGATGTGCGCAGCATGACGCAGTCTGGATCGTTGAGCCATAGGCGACGATGTTGGTGGGCACGAGTCAGCGTGTTACGCCAGGCATTCTTCGTAGATGGGATGGTCTGCTCGTATCCAACGTAGGGCCACAGCTCAGGTTTCGGGGCCCAGAACGGTGCAACATCCGAGCCGATTCGCATGCCATCCACCACGCCGATGCATGCGCCGAGTGGAGCACCACAGCCCAGAATAAAAGTGTCCTCGCCGGCGCCGCGTCGGATCGCGTCAAATCCTGCACGCACTCGCTGCGCAGGGGTCATACTTCGGTCGGCCCAGATGCCGTCAAATCCTGGCGAATAGGTGAAGTCCAACTTCAGGTAAGTAAAGCCAAGGCGGACCAACTCGCGAGCAAGTGATTCAAGGTGGTCAAGAACCTCTGGGTTTGTCACGTCGAGAGTGTGCACAAAGCCGCCCCAGTGGGGGCCAAACATGCCTATCAGTGGCTCACCAGATGGGTCTTTAGCAATCCAATCAGGGTGCTCGGCTGCAAGCCTTGAGTTGAGTGCAACCCCAAAGGGGGCAATCCACAAACCAGGTCTAAACCCGGCAGCCGAAATCGACTCCGCAACCCCAGCTAAACCAGAAGGGAACTTCTCATTAGTGATGAGCCAGTCACCAATCTCGGACTGAAAGCCATCATCGAGCTGCACCACGTCAAAGGGCCAATCAGCCCCAAACGCGAGGTTCTTGTGAAGGTCAGCTTCAGTGACTTGATCGAAGTAGTGATACCAAGAGCACCACCCCACCTGAAACTCTGCCTGCGTTCGAGCCTGCGAGCTATGCCCAACATCTGCTGCCCACGCATCAAGTCCAGTAGTCGCGTCACTCACGGGGCGAATAACCACAGCGTGCAGAGCTCGTGTCTCGTGCGGCGCTAGTTCCGCCGATCCCAGAAACGCCTCAATCGCTACCTCATACCCAGACTCGACTTTATCAACCCGAATTGTGCCGTCATGCAGATGCCCGCCCAAGAACCCGACAAGTACTGCACCATGACCATCACTGAGAACAGTCACCATTTCTGATCGGAGTTGCCCAGGACGAGTGCGTCTTTGATCAGCGTGTTGGGTCATCGTGACCATCTCGATAGTGCACACGGTGGAAGGGTCAACATCTACCCCTGGCGTGGCTACGTTGCTCTGACTCCATGATTGGTAGCCATGTCGAAACATAGCGAGCTTGCCAACAATCTGGGTTAGTAAATAGACCTCGGAGATTGACCGAACCTCTACTGCGAAGTCGCTTTGGTTGGTCACAGACCAGACAAAGCCGTGTTCGCTTTGTTCGAGAGAAACTTCGAGACGCGCACCTTCCGCCGCGGAAATAACCTGGTGATGCTTTGTCAACTGCATGTTTGGACGTTAGCGCCCAGCAGGCTCATAAGTCTGCGCCGAAAAGTCAGGCAAGGTTCAGCCAGCTAGGCGAAACAACTCGGGCGCAACAGGGCAGTCAGTTGCGCCGAGGCTGTCAGCCACGCTGCTCACACCGCCCACACCTGCGCAGCGACTCACAAGCTCATGGCGCAACACTTCTGCGGTAGCAGTCAGCGGATCAACAGAACCTGACCAGCGGTTAAGCAGTGCATTAAACATGCTCGCCGGCATCAAGCGTCCTACGCCGGCCATGGCCCACACCTCTACTCCCACATGCTGCGCCACCGATGCGGCGGCGAGTGAGCCAGCAGGGGCTAGCAACGAGTCGGGGCCAACCCCAAAGCAGTCAAGTACGACTAGATCAGCTGCAGCTACTGCTGCGCCCACATTGCGAGCCGAAACAGCCGTTGCATCAACGTCAATCCGCTCAAGTTGCCGCACTGCCTCATCGGCCTCACCATCTACATCTACAAGAAGTACCTCAAGGTCACCTCTGCGGCGCAACGCCCCCACCGTTTGTTCAGGCCAACCAACTATGACTACCGACGCATCAGTTGGCAGTGCCGCTGCTAGCAATTTTGCCGTTGGATCAGACTCAATCTCTGAAACTGCAGCACGCGCTTCTTGCATGGGATCAGAAGCACATAACACGCGAGCACATAACCACCACAGCGGAGTGCAGGTCAGGTGTCGATCAATGATTCTTCGGCAGGCAGCCACCATGCCTGCTGGATCATCTCTAAATGCAGACAGCGCTAACGCTGATTCCTGCACCAGCAGATCAGCTGGCGCGCCCTGAGAACGGGCAACAAATCGGAGGCGCTCAATTGGGTGCACAAGTGCCAGTGTAGGGTCGGTTCTGCTTGGGATGGCATGCAGACACGGTGGGATTCACGCCCCACTGCGAGCTAGCGAGCGCCCCGTGAGTCTCTGGCGGCTGCCCCGCAGAAGGCCAGAGTCTGCAGTTTCTACTCACCGTATGGTCTCAGATCTCATAACTGCGCCTAACCCGCGCTACCTTTCAAGATCGTGACAACGGCTCCCTCTGACCTCATCCTTCATCCACATGGCGGCGAGCCGCTCAGCATGGCCGATCAGGTGACTATGTTTCATCTGGTGTTGGTCGTGCTAGACCCGTTTACCATTGAGAGTTCGGCGATACTCGAGACCGCTGGCCGCATCCTTGAGGAGTTCGCTGGAGCAGACTGCCGCACAGGCTGGTTAGTGACCGCAAATGAGTCTGATACCAGCACGTTTCTTGGCCCCTGGGAGAAAAAGTTGCTCACCTTCTGCGATCCTGACCGCACTGCAACCGTCGCACTCGGGATCAAAAGTTTGCCCGCCCTAGTTCACATCGGCGGCGATCTGACCATCATTGGCATGACCGAAGGTTGGGAGCCCTCCGATTGGAGAGTTATCACTACCAACTTAGGCAAGATGATGTCCTGGAGTAAGCCAACGTTTCCAAAGTCGGGCGATCCTGCACCATTTGACGGCTCCCCCGCAGGTGGACGAGACCCAGCACCTGTTTCATCAGAAGCCTCAAGCTGAGCTGTGACGCAATGTTGTTAGCAATATTGGGCCAGCGGGCTAGCGGGCTATCGGGCCGTCCATCCGCCATCCACTGACAGAATCTGACCAGTGATATAACTCGAGGCTTGGCTTGCCAAGAACAGCAAAGCTCCGTCGAGTTCCTGTGGTCGTCCTGCTCGGCCCATCGGCGTATGACGCTCAACAAATTGCGCACCGTTTGGGTCATCAAACATCTCAGCTTGAGTCATCTCTGAAGGGAACCATCCTGGGGCAATCGCGTTGACTCGAACCCCTTTGCGACCCCACTCGCAGCCGAGTTGACGAGTCATGTTGACTAGCGCACCCTTCGAGGAGCAATAGCTCACATCTTTCATGGGTGAGGCCGCAACAAGTCCCAGAATCGATGCCATGTTGATGATGCTGCCCGCGCCAGCGCTCAACATATGTGCAGCGGCAAGTTGGCTCAGGTGAAAGGGTGCAACAAGATTGATCTCTAGAACCCGAGAGAACTGCTCCAGAGTCTCTTCTTGGGCATCAACGGGCTTACTCAAGCCAGCGTTATTAACCAACACGCCGATGGTCCCCGAGAGCTCAACAGCAGTGCTGATCAGCCGCTCACGGTCAACCTCTTTAGACAAGTCGGCACCGCAAGCTAGAACCCGATCCCCAAGTTCATTTGCCAAAGCGTCAAGGCGATCAGTTCGACGAGCACTCAGCACAACAGTTGCACCCGCTGCATGCAACACCTTGGCTGAGCGCATCCCAAGGCCAGATGAGGCTCCAGTAACAACAGCTGTGACACCGTCAAGTCGGAATAAATCGGCAACTTCTACAGGTGTTTCAGATCCGGACATACTCCGAACCGTATCCAGTTCCCGACTACTTCACCACCACAACCCGGGTGCCAATTTGTGCCCAGTCGTATAAAAGGTAGGCGTTCCAGTTGGACTGACGCACGCAACCATGGGATCGGTAGCTACCGAGTTCGTCTTCGCTTTGCAGCGGCTGGCCGCTCCGATTTACCGGAATTGAATGGAAGCCAATTGCTGCGCCGCTTCCCTGAGCAAAGCGAACCATCCATTGCATGCTGGCCCCGCCACCAATTGAGGTGGTGTAGCGACTCTTTGAGAACACGCTATACGTGCCCTCACCAGGTGTCTTGTACCTGCCAGAAACCGGATAGGTGTGCACCACGGCGCCGTCTTCCTCAACCCACCAGACCCGCTGCTGTTCCATTGAGTACACGACTCTTCTACCCCAGCCAGAATTAAACGGCAATCCCCGCATATCTGGACCTGGTGCAGTCGCAGGCACCTCGGCTGCTGGGGCCTCTGGTGCTGGCGGGAGTTCTTGAGCACCAATAGCTGTTGCAGTAAAGAATGACAGCGTGGCAGCAAGAGCTAGAAAAACAACTGCTCGCAGGGCAGACTTAATTTTGTTCATAGCTACACCTCTCTGTGTTCGCAGTGTAGAGCGTTGCTGGAACTCACGTAGGTGCCAGATGGCTCGCACTAGATTATCAAGACTTAACGAGTCGTTTAATGGCCTCTGTTGCCTCCTGTAGTTTCTCGTCGGCATCAGCGCCACGATGACTGATGGCGTCGGCTACACAATGGCGAAGGTGATCTTCCAAGAGTGCCAAGGCAACACCCTGAAGGGCTCGGGTTGCGGCAGAAATCTGCGTCAACACATCAATGCAATAGGTGTCATCCTCGACCATCCGCTCTATCCCGCGGACTTGGCCTTCAACCCTACGTAGCCGTTTAAGATACGCATCTTTGTTCTCGTTGTATCCGTGCATACATCAAGAATAGCAACGGATTGAGAATACCCTCATGGGGTATATTGACTGGCCTCAAAATCGTTATAAATACTGGAATTTTAGCGGCGGTATTTATTTCTAGTCCACGTCTCAAACGCGAATTTTTGGGATTGCTTTCCAATCACTTGGCGGATTTGCAACACCCGGGACTGCCACTTGTCTGAACACGCAGCGAAAGACAGTAGAGGTTCCATTCAAGTTACACAGCTACCAAGAACTAGCCCAGATTCTGGAGTACAGCGTTAAGCATCTTCGCCAGCCCAACGCTGAAGGCCGCAGCGGCTCAGGAAACGTTTGTTGATTGCGAACCCGAGTCGTGGAACACCCCGGCCGGACTGACGCTGGCAGAGTTTGCAATCACGTGGTTCACGAAAGAGTCTCCTCCATTTGCTGTAAAAACCTGCGACGTTATCCAAGACGTTCCGGCGGTTTATGGAAACAGCAAGTAGGTTCGGCTATCAAGGACTTACAAGCTCAGGGGCCGCACAGTCCTAAACACAACAGGTTGAAGCGCTTCACACCACCAAGGTGACACGCGCTTCAACGTTTTTGTGTGGTGACGCCCTCTGCTGTAGCAGTGCCGACTACACCCTTAAGAAGTTCTCTTGTTGAACTGGCGGCATTACGTCACGCTCTCGATTCAACAGATGCGCTATCTCGGACCTCTAGTTTTCAGCAGCTGACCGCTACGAGGTCGACCGCCACCTCGCTCATGTACTCCAACGTCTCGGTATTTTCGGCACCGTTGACCAGGTCTGTAACCTTGTGCTCTCGCAGACTGACTGCAACCTAGACGCGCCGTCCTTCAAGACATCCTCAACTCCGCTCTAAAGCATCGACTAATACACAGGGAGAATGCCGTTGAGCCCACACGCAGTTCTAGAGCTCGGGCAGTTCCTGTAGCGGAAACCCGTCAGAGCGAAGAGCGTGAGTTCTCACCCAAGTATGCAACGCAATCCCCGATGCGACTCCAGCGTTTATTGATCTTGTAGAGCCAAACATTCGGATGGAACAAACCTGCGAACAGGCTGCCTTCGCTGCTTCAGATAAACCCGGTCCTTCTTGGCCAAAGATCAACACGCATGCTTTTGGCAGCCCAACAGTCTCGAGCGGAACCGAGCCATCAAGATTATCTATCCCGACTACTTCGAGTTGCTCCACCGCCGCCCACTGCAACAGGTCCTGAATGCTCGAGTGGTAGTAAACATGCTGATAGCGATCAGTCATCATGGCGCCGCGTCGGTTCCATCTTCGCCGCCCAACGATATGCACCCCTGCCGCGCCGAACGCGTTGGCATTTCGCACCACCGTGCCGATATTAAAGTCGTGTTCCCAGTTCTCTACTGCTAGATGCACGCTAAAGCGGCGACCATCAAGATCATCCCGAATAGCCTGCACAGCCCAATACCGGTAGCGGTCGATCACATTTCTGCGATCACCCTGTGCAAGCAATTCGGGGTCGAACTGCTCGCCGATTGGCCAGGGAAGCTCGTGGGGTCCGACCCCTACGAGATCACCCTGAGCAGCCCCATCCTCGGGCTGACTTTGTTGCTCTTGGCCGGTCTCGCCGGGGCCCGCGTTGTCTGTCACTTCCCGGCACCGTACCGTTTACACATGACTCGCGCTGATTCCGACCCTTTGACCCCCGATGATCCGGCTGCAAAAATTGTGCTTCTCGTTGCTCACGGCAGCCGAAACCCACTTGCAGCGACAGAGCACGCTCAGCTCTGTGAGAAGGTTCAAGCTCAGGCAAACGCCGCGCAGCCCGATGATAAAACTAGGCTGCGCTCACACCAGATTCAGGTGCGCCCCGCTTACCTTGAGCTAGCCGAACCATCGATAGCAGAGGCCATCGATACAGCCGTTGCAGAGGGCGCACTGCAGGTCAGGCTGCTGCCTCACTTCTTGAACTCGGGCAACCACGTCATGCGCGATCTGCCAGAGGCAGTAGCTGAGGCAGAAAAAAAACACCCGGAGGTAAGCATCGAACTTGCCGAGCATCTTGGTGCAGATGCCGGACTCGTATCGTTGCTCACCACCCGGGTGCTAGCGGACTAACGCTTAGATACCAATGCGTTGCGCAAGCAACTCTCGGTGATAAGTCGGGTCGCCGAAGAGCAGCTCAGAGCTTTTTGCCCGCTTGAAATACAGGTGGGCTGGGTGTTCCCAAGTAAAGCCGATACCACCATGAATCTGGATGTTCTCGGCTGCAGCATGGAAGTAGGCCTCTGAGCAATACGCCTTCGCTAGCGAGGCCACTGACGGCAGTTCCTCATTGAGTTCCGAAGCACACCAGCCTGCGTAGTAGGCAGCAGATTTTGCCGACTCAACCTCGAGCAACATATCTGCACACTTGTGCTTGATTGCCTGAAACGATCCGATTGGACGACCAAACTGCACACGATCTTTGGCATACTGCACGGCCATCTCGAGTACTTCTTGGCCACCTCCAACCTGCTCTGCAGCAAGCGCAACTACGGCTAGGTCCAGCACCGTCGACAAGGTGTCCCAGCCAGCACCATCAGTGCCAATCAAGGTGGCAGGCACCGCCACATACTCCAAGCGGGCTTGTTTACGAGTCTGATCCATTGTCGACAATGCAGTGCGAGTCAATCCCGCTGCATCACCGTCTACTGCAAACAAGCTCACGCCCGCATCAGTGCGTGCGGCAGTAATAATCAGGTTGGCGATGTGACCATCAAGGACATATAACTTAGTTCCGTCGATAGTCCAAGAGTCTCCCGACTTGGTAGCAGTTGCCGTAACTGCTGACTCGTCCCATCGGCCGTTTGGCTCTGTATAGGCCAAGGTTGCGATTGTCTCGCCTGATGCAATGCCTGGCAGGTACGCAGCCTTGGCAACTTCATCACCACAGTGCAACAGCGTCTGGCCGCCGAGCACCACAGTTGAAAAGTACGGAGCGCAGATCAAACGGCGACCCATTTCTTCAAGAACCACGATGAGTTCAACAAAGTTGTAACCAGACCCACCGAACTCTTCAGGAATCACAAGCCCCTGCAGGCCCATTTGCTCTGCCATCTGAGTCCACACGGCGGTGTCGTAACCGGCCTCGGTGTCCATCAGTTCGCGAACTGCTGCTTCATCTGACTTTGCATTGAGGAAGTCTTTGACCACCTTACGTAGTGCTTCTTGGTCCTCGCTAAATGCGAAATTCACGTTTGTCTCCTGTGATTAGTCAGTCCGTACCTGTCAGTGCGTACCTGTCAGTGTTTACACGGCAAATCCCCTACCGCCACATCGCTATGTGTACTCCGGTGTACACACACTTGCGGTAAGCTAGCTAGGTGGAGCAACTAGGGGTAAGAGAACTTCGACGTGAGGTCGCTGCAGCAATTCGGCGCGCAGGTGCCGGCGAACGCATCCTCATCACTGTTGATGGCAGCCCAGTCGCGCAACTTGGCCCCCTTGAGCCCACAGATTCAGAACTCACTCTTGCCGATTTAGCAGCTAGAGGTCACTTGGTACTTGCAAGAAGGTCTGATCGCCCCACACCGGAGTTCTCTATGCCGCTCTGGGCAGGGACGCGCCTTGACCAACTGCTACGAGAGGTGCGCGGGAGATGACGCTCTTCTTAGACACAACCGCGCTGCTTGCTCGCTACCTTGAGGGGCCCGCGCGAGAAACCGCCCTAGCCGCAATGAGCGCCGACCTCGACTGGTGCGCCAGTGCACTTGCATTATCCGAGGCGCTCATGCTGGTCGACCGGCTAGGAGACGACCCGCAACGAACTGATGCGCTACGCCGAGCAATGCGAGACGACTGGGAACGCATTCACATCGTTCCCGTCGACCAACGTTGTTTAGATCGCGCCGCCGAACTTGGGCGAACCCAACCCGTTCGCACAGTGGACGCCATCCACTTGGCCGCTGCTGATCGATTACCGCAACCTCTGACCTATCTCACTTTTGACCCCGGTCAAATCCCCGTTGCACTCGCATTGGGCTTTGAAGTGAGTAGCACCCACTCCGCTGGTGGGCACAGCGCCGGCTCAGCCGCCACGTGAGCTGACACCAGAGTCGACACCGCAGCCGACGGCACAGCCGCATCAAGCGCGAGACTGTTGCCATGACCGAAGCACCAAGCACTCTTCATCACGCAGACACAGACCTCGAGGTGCATAAGCTTGTTGTGGGACCAATGGATAACAACGTCTTTGTTCTGCGTTGCAAGCACACTGGCGATGCAGTGCTGATCGACGCAGCAAATGAGCATGAGCAACTCTTAGAACTAGCGCAGCGCCTTGGCGTGCGGCGAGTACTCGAGACCCATGGCCACTGGGATCACATCCAAGCAGTGCCGCAGATGCGTGACGCCGGCTACTCGGTAGGCGTGACCTTGGCTGATGCAGCCATGTTGGACAGCTACGACGAAATTATTGATGACGATGCGGTAATTGATGTCGGGCAACTTCGCCTTCGCACAATTTTTACCCCGGGTCACACACCCGGCTCTCTCTGCTTTCGAGTGGAAGGCAAGCCTCTACTCTTTAGCGGCGACACGCTCTTTCCTGGCGGGCCCGGCAATACAACATTCGAGGGAGGCGACTTTGCCGCCATCATCTCCTCGCTTGACCGCAGGCTTTTTGCAACGCTTCACGCCGAGACTCTTATTTTGCCCGGCCACGGAAGAGACACCACAATCGGCGCCGAGTCCCCGCATCTACAACAGTGGGTTGACCGAGGCTGGTAGGCACTCCGTAATCTGGACGCAGCAGAGCACAAATATTCCTGCCCCTATTTCCCCTACACGCGTAGGAGAAATAGACTGTGTTCATGAGTGCTCAGCCTTCTCTCCTGTTTGAGCTCACTAACTCACATGTTTCACCAACTGCTGAGCCCTCAGCAGAACTCCTTAAGGACCTGCCGTTTACAGTTAACCGAAGCGAAGTGAGAGCTGACAGGGACGAGATCGCTGTTCTGATGAATACCCACTCTCAGCGCCTGCTGACTTACTTGACTCCCGACTACGTACACATCATAAATGACAGCAAGATTGTTGGTTCTGGTGGTTCCGAATTAGCAAAGAATCTCGAGGCTGAAGGGTTTGAGACATGGCACTAGAACAACCCAAGTTGCAGAATCACCCAAGCGATGACTTTGACGTTCTGCAGATCAAACGCGACTTCCCAATCTTGGCTCGCAGGGTGCACGACAAGCCGCTGGTTTTCTTGGATTCAGCAGCATCTTCACAGAAGCCGCGTGCGGTGTTGCAGGCCATGGACTGTTACTACGAAACCATCAATGCAAACGTGCATCGCGCTGCCTACACACTTGCCGAGGAAGCAACGAACGCAATGGAGGCCGCCCGTTCGAAGGTGGCAGCCTTTATCGGCGCTACCGATGCCAACGAGATCGTGTTTACTAAGAACGCCACCGAAGCAATCAACCTGATTGCGCGTTCTTGGGGTGCTGCAAATCTTGCACCAGGTGATGCCATCCTGCTCACCCACTTAGAACACCATGCAAATATTGTTCCTTGGCAACAACTTGCTGCAGAGCGTCAACTCGAGATCCGCTGGATTCCACTGACCCAAGATTGCCAACTTGACCTCAGCAACTTGGATGCTCTGCTTGAAGGAGTCAAAATTGTTGCACTGACCTCGATGTCAAATGTGGTGGGAACCATCACCCCTGTTCGAGCAATCGCAGATGCTGCACACGCTGTGGGGGCATTAGTGGCTGTAGATGCATGCCAGTCGGTGCCGCATCTTCCGACTGATGTAGGCCAACTCGGCGCTGATTTTCTTACGTTCTCTGGCCACAAGATGCTGGGCCCCACGGGGATTGGCGTACTTTGGGCGCGAAAGGAACTTCTTGAGGCAATGCCGCCATTTCTTGGCGGCGGCGGGATGATTGTAGATGTGCGCCTTGATGGCTTTCTTGCGGCGGAAGCCCCCCACAAGTTCGAAGCCGGCACGCCACCAATCGCAGAAATCATCGGTCTCGGTGCAGCAATCGATTACCTGAATTGCCTTGGAATGGATGCAGTTCGCAAACATGAAATCGCATTGACTGCATTTGCGCTTCGACACCTGTCAGACCGGTTCGGCGACCGAATCTCTTTGTATGGACCACAGGATGCCGAATTACGCGGCGGTGTGATGAGCTTTGCCTTCGACCAAATTCACCCTCATGATCTTTCACAAGTGCTCGATCAGCACGGGGTTTGCATTCGACCTGGCCACCATTGTGCAAAGCCCTTGATGCGTTTACTCGGAGTAGGTGCAACAGCGCGGGCCAGTTGGTACCTGTACAACAATGAGGCCGATATCACTTCACTGGGAGACGCCCTTGAAGACGCAGGCAAGTTCTTTACGTTCTAGTCGATACTCTTTCTGAACATCGTTCTCTTTCTCTTTCAATACCGTTAGCTTTAGTCTTACTCAACCGCAATCCACTACACGGAGATCACCCAATGTCGGGCCTTGAAGACCTCTACAGAGAGATTATTCTTGATCACTATCGAAGCCCGCGTAATCGGGGCGAACTCGACTCACCACCTGCGGTGCGCGTTGAGGGGTTTAATCCACTGTGCGGAGACGAGATCGTGGTCTATGTCGATGTCGATGATGCAACCAAGGGCGATGCTGCACTTGTCACTGACATTCGCATCGGCGGGCAAGGCTGCTCAATCTCTCAGTCCTCGGCCTCGATGATGTCTGCTGCAGTCAAGGGCCACAGCATTGGAGAGATCCGTGACCTGACCAAGTCTTTCAAGTCCATGATGTCAATCCATGAAGAGGGTCTCGAAGCCGATGGTGAGACTGACGCTGCCGAAGAGCTAGACGCTGCCGAACTTGAGCTTGGTGACCTTGAGGCGCTGCGCGGAGTAGTCAAGTTCCCGGTCCGCATCAAGTGCGCCACTTTGGGCTGGAACACCCTGCAGCAAGGCTTAGACGAAGCCATAAGTTCCTAACCCCTTTTACAACCTGTTTTGTCCTGCGACAGACCCCCTATAGGGGGTCTGTCGCAGGACAAAACAGGTTGTAATTTTTGGGATGAAGCCTTCGACAGGCCAGATCAGCTCAGAATCTCTTCGCCCGCCCAACTCCGTCAGGCACAAGGATTTTTCGCTCATAGAGGTTTGCAGCTCTGAGCTGGCTGTTCAGCAAAAATGCGGGGCCACGCAGGAGCAGCTCGTCGCTGGGGTTGATTGGGCAGCGAAATTCGGAGTGGTCTCACAAGGTGCTCGTCTGGTCAAGATTCGAGCCATATCCACATTGGTTGTCATAGCAATGAGTAAAGCGTCCGAACATTCCTCAACCCCAACGCCTTTGGATGCAACTTGAACTTGAGAAAGTCCCCGGCGAAATCGCCTTGTATCGGCACTCGGGAGAGGTCCTCTTTGATGATGCCTATCTCTGGCATTCGGCTGGGCGAGGAACAGACGCCAACACCAAGCGACGACATATTCGCGGCACCTTTCATCGCAGAACAGAGCAGAGCAGTATGACCATATTGACGGATTCGCCTACAACGCAGCTCGCTAGCTCAGTCCAATTCAGCCAACGTGTCTGCAAGGCCGGTATAGGTTGAATCCTCGGCAAGAATTCGTTCTAAGTCTTTGCGCGCCAACGAGCGTTTTCCTTCGCACTCATAACACCTGGCCCGCTCTAACCATGCGCGATGGCGAATCACGGGGTTGCGCTGTTTGGTTTTCAATGCCTCTTTAAACGTGACCCGCGCTGCGTCGTAGTAACCAAGTTCTCGCATCGCCACACCACGAAACACGCAGAGCAACGCAGTCAGGTCATCCTGATTCGTGACCTGATCAGTAAGTTCCACTACCTCGGACCAGCGACCGAGCTCTGCGTAGAGCTCTGCTAGAGAGATTGCGCTTGCCGCCGTTGGTTCAAGCTGCTCTACAACATCAACGGCCTCTACTTGACGGCTCATGAGCTGCAGTAGTTCTGCGAGCGCTAAGCCAACAGTGTTACGGCTCAACGGCATTGGAGCGCTCACCCCCGGTGCCAATACCAGAGTAAAAACTAGGGACACATACTTTTGTATGAACGGGTCTATGGCGGGCTCTTGGCCCGAGGACCAGACCAATAGAAGCATGTCGGTAGCCGACTGAGTCTGGCTTGCTTGCATTCGCAAATACCCCGCAAGGCTTGCTGCTGCGAGGGTGACCGTTGGTTGTTGCCGTGCAATCTGCTCGATTTGCGCCACGTCGCCAGCTGTCATTGCTGCGTACAAGGCCTTTTCTGGCTTTGGAGCAAACCACCCTGGCTTTTTCCGGTGCGATGCGGGCTGAGTCGGGGCTGCAGCCGCAGCTCGAGGTGTAGCTGTGCGAACTGAGGCTTGGGTGCTGCCGTCTAGTCGTTGAACATGAGATATTCCCGTTCCCGGCGCAGAGACGGTTCGCTGCAAAGTGCCATCAGCGCGCTGCGTGACTCGAAACCCCTTAACGCCAGCAGAAACTCCTAACCCACTACGAGACATGTTCAGCCGGACCCCCGGCATCAGCTGAATCGATTTCCTCATACGAAAACCCATACTCGTTCCTCTCTTAGGCGCTTAGTCCTGGTGGTGCCTCTCTCCAGCACGCGATGGTATGAACATCAATTTAAACAGCTAGCTCTGACATTCTGCTTGCCAGTTGAATGTCAAGCTGCGTCAGGCCTCCCGCATCGTGAGTTGTCAGGTCGACTACAACTGTGGAGTAAATATTTGACCATTCCGGATGATGGTCCAACTTCTCTGCCACGGTTGCGCTCGCAGCCATAAACCCAAAGGCAGAACTGAAGTCAGAGAAATGAAACTCTCTATGAAGCTTGCCCTGCAGGATCTGCCATCCATCGAGCTGTTGTAGTGCTTCAGCGAGTTCAGCTTCAGTCAGAAGTTCTTGTCTTGCCATTCAGCCAGCCTAGGTCGGTGCGACAGTCCCACATGGTGTCGAACTAAAGAAGCCGGTCAGAGAAGAACAGGTCATCAACTACCAGCAGAGTTGCGGCAGCGAGTAGGGGGTTCGCTTCCTTCTCAACCCAGCCTGCATAAGCGGTCTCTTCTAGACGAGTCGCAATCTCGAGTCCATCAGACTCAAGAATCTGGACGTTTGCAAAGATGAGAGCGACATCTAGGTGCAGCTCTTTTACCGATTGGCAGCAGGGCATAATTGCCAGCAAGCCTGCGCACCAGCAGAGCAATCTGCCCAGTTTCGTTAGGCTTTCTCTCTCCGCCAGAGAATCAGTCGCTCAGCAACGAGGAATGGCACCCCGCTACCTTGGCCTGGGCGGAGCACTCGACCAGGCCCCGATTGTGGCACCCGACGCTATCTGTTACGGCGATTGAAGAACCCCTTGATTTTTCCAAGTCCCCTAGGACCAGCCGCCTTTGTTTTGATTTCTGCATCGACCTCGGCACGTGTTGAATCAACGACCGCGTTGATGATGTCCTCGGCCTCATCAAGTAGCGCTGCGATTGTTGGATCCTCTCCCAGCCCATCGGGTTCAGTGGGCGGAGGAGGCGTCACCAAAGTCCCGTGAGCCCAGTTCACATCGGCCAATCTAGGTTTATAGGCCGAACAGTTTTGGGGGCAGCGCCAAGGAGCCTCTGGTGCAAGATCTAGCTCACACTTTCGAACCGTATCCCCGTTTGGATAGGCCCGGCTTTCAAAGAACTTGCATCCCTCACGCATCGGCATAGCGCTAGTTTGCCAGACCATGCGTTATAGGGGATTTACCTACCCTCATGACCCAACCTAAATCTCAGTCAAATGAGTTGACCTACCGATACTCACAACATGATGACTGCGCAGACCGACCTTAGAACAGTTGCGGCGCGGGCCACTCTTGACGCTGAAGGCCATGTAATTACGGCTACTCAGTCCTTCGCCGCAATGTTTAATTCAGATGTTGACTCGCTGCTCGGGACTCACGTAATTGGACTCTGCTCGCCAAAGGATTCTGCAGCAGTTCTGGCGGCATTCGTGCGAGTTATTGGAAGAGTTAGCGATTCGGCTTCGGTTCAGGTCAAGACTAAAGAAGCACTGTCCACTGCGACTGAGCTGAACCTAAAGCTCCGTCTCCTAGAGCCCAGCGGGATAGAGACTGCAGATAGAATTGAGTGCTTTGCTAGTGATGGCAGAGAGGAGGTCCGAGTAGAACGGCGGCGTCAACACAGGTTGATTCTGCAGACCCGAGCTGCAACCGAAGACCCAGAATCCGGCCTACCCACACCGCTTGGATGCGAAGCACTTCTAGCATCTGCACTTCGGCGCTCTTTACGCACGGCTTCTCCTGTGTCTTTACTTCGTTGCCATCTTGACGCATTGGGCGACCTCAGCCTGCGGCAGGGTCGTGACGTAGCACGTCAGACTCTGGACACCCTTCTTCATCGATCGATCCAGATACTTCGCACGAGCGACAGCGTATGTTTTGCAACGGACGACACCTTTTTGGTGGTGGCCGAGGACCTAGGCGATGAACAAGATGCCGCTGGGGTTGCCTACCGTTTGTTGTCTGCAGCAGTTGAGCCAGTTTTGGTAGCCGGAGGCGAGCAAAGCTTCGCAATGACCATCGGAATCGTGGTGGGAGATGGAACGGTTTCTGCTGCTCAAATGTTGGATGCATCACCAGAGTCTTTAGAGCAAGCCAAGAGCGATGGCCAAGGGGGCTTTCGCATTATCGATCTGCGCCACCTCCCCTAAGCGTTTTGTCCTGCGAGGGACCCCCTATAGGGGGTCCCTCGCAGGACAAAACCCGGGCGGGGTGGGAGCGGGTGGGAGCGGGTGGGAGCGGGCGGGAGCGGGCGGGACCCCACCCCGGGTGGATCAACGCGGCGCATACCGTGAAACTGGTCTCAAGCTGCAGAGCAGTCGTACCTATGCCGCTGAGTGACCTAGATTCGGCTTGACAGGCCACCCGAACAAAGCAGCAAATTGCACGGCAGTCAACTCATCACGTGCAATTTTTTGCACTCTCACCTCAGGGAGAATTTACTCTTATGCCCGATCCAAGTTTACTCGACCCTTCTTTGAAAGCTCTTGTAGAAAGCCTCGCTGAGTCGACAGCAACGCCGATGGAGTCGCTACCGGTGCAAGAGGCTCGAAAAACCTATGCGGGGCTAGCAGTCCTAGCAGGAGCAATTGAAGAGGCTGCCGGGGTTGCAGATATTCAGATTGCCGGGGTTGCTTGCCGTGTCTATCGGCCGCAACAATCCTCAGAAGTTACCGCAACTCTGCTTCCCATTTTGGTTTGGTTCCATGGTGGTGGATGGATTCTGGGCAACCTTGAGGCCACAGATGGGACCGCCCGCAGCTTGGCAAACCGACTAGGTCAACTCGTGGTTGTGGTTGACTACCGCCTAGCTCCAGAGGCCACCTTCCCTGCAGCAGTTGATGACAGCTTTGCTGTCACAGCTTGGCTCGGGACCGAGCAAGCCGCTTCGTTAGGTGGCGACTGCACTCAGGTATCTGTCGGGGGTGATTCGGCCGGAGGCAATTTGGCCGCAGTAGTCAGCCTGCTCTGCCGAGATGCAGGCCTAGTGCTGAAGCAGCAGATTCTGGTCTATCCAATCACCGATGTGTCTCGGGAGTCGGGCTCCTATGTGGAGAATGCCACGGGCTACCTACTGACCGCCGACATCATGCGGTGGTTTATTAAGAGCTATACCGCGCCCGATCAGCGATTGGACTGGAGAGTCTCTCCGCTCTTAGCGGCCGACGTGTCCCGGGTTGCACCGGCATACATATTGACCGCAGGGTTTGACCCCCTCCGAGATGAGGGCATTGCATATGCAGATCGACTACGTGAGGCAGGGGTAGCTGTGGTCCATAAGCACTTCCCTGGGGCCATACACTCGTTCTTCAGCCTAGGTGCCATCACAGAACTTGCTGGCGAGGCAATGGACCAAATAGCTGCAGCGGCCAGCGCTATCTAACCGCGACAGAACACTTCGCAGGCACGGGCAGATCAGGCAGCTTGCACCTCAGGGCGAGTGCAGATCGGGCCCTGTGAACGGATCGAGCCTGACTATTCATAAATCCACTTATGAAACCACGGGTCAGAGGTCTCCATCTGAAAGTTCTGCAGCAGAGCTACAAACTCGGCAACTTGTGCGGTTCGTTCTTCGTCCTCTGCAAGGTTATGCAATTCAGAGGGATCCTCCTGAAGGTCATACAGTTCAAAGCGCGGCCGATGAAGGTATGCATCAACCTTTCTTTGGCCAAGATCGCTTGACTTTCGCAAGGTGGACTGCCAACTTGCCGACATGTGAATGTCTGATGCAGTTGGAAAGTCGAGCTTCCAAGCAATGTTGTACATGAACTTGTAGCGACGCGACCGAACAACTCGCATTGGGTAATAGTTGGTGACTTGATGGAAGCAGTGTGAGGCAAACACGTGCTCTCTCCCCTCAGAATCTGGCTGTTCGAGCAACGGCCGTATGCTCTCGCCAAACATGTGCGCGCCAAGCTCGGGGGCTTGTGCAAGGTCAAGCACCGTTGGAGCAAGGTCAGCCCAGGTAACCAATGCACTGCAGCTACTGCCAGATGAGCAGATCGTGCCACTGCTATCGGACGGGATTCTTGCAATGATGAGCGGCAGTTGCATGCCGGGTTCGTACAGAGTGGTCTTGGCAACTGGAAACGCTCCCCCGTTATCCGAGAGGTACACAACAATCGTCTCCCTGTCTGTGCCTGAGTGCCGAATAAGGTCAACAAGCCGACCAACGCCACGATCAAGTCGAGCGATTGACTGGTAGTACTCGGCAATCTCTGCGCGTACCTCTGGAAGGTCGGCCAGCCAGGGCGGCACAATTACCTGCTCGGGATCAACCGGAGCTTCTATATCGCCGGGGAATGGCGTACTGGGATTTCCAAAATCGTCGGGCCGCAGCGGATGGTCTGCACGCTCCCAGTTTCGGTGTGGGTCATGTGAACACCAATAGAGGAAGTAGGGCGCTTCGCCCTGAATAAACTCCTCGCATCGGCTCGCTAGCCAAACATCATCACGGTGACGCAGGATGTCTTCATCAGTCCCCCACTCGGGCGGGTCAAAGTCAAAGGGAAACAGTTCCTCGGGCTGGTAGTGCTTCTTGCCCATTCGACCCGTTCGGTAACCAGCTTGCTTCATCAACGCAGGCAGCGTTGTGACATGATTCGACATAGAGAAGTTGTGTGGATCATGGATCAGGCCGAAGGTTCGATTGGTGTGATTATGTAGCCCACTCAGAATGACTGAGCGGCTTGCCGAACAAGAGGCAGTCGTGCAAAAGGCATTGTCGAAGCGGATACCTGAGGCGGCGAGCGCGTCAATATTCGGGGTGGACACCACCGGGTTTCCGTAGCAGCCCACAGCTTCTCGACCATGGTCGTCAGCCACAATCATCACGATGTTTGGCAGATTAGCAACTGTTGGCGAACTCATTGCTGCACTGTATGGCCTGCACAGCTTGGCCTGCACAGCTTGGCCTGCACAGCTTGACTAACGCTGCTTGGCTTAGTTCAGTTGCTGCCGCGAATTTAGCAGTCGCTGCCCTTGTCAGGATCTTGGAGCGGCGTTGTTCTAACCTGAAGCAGGTGAGCCATCAACTTGATCAAACAGGCGAGCAGAAGTCGTCAGGGTTGAGCAGTTCTGAAGGCCTGACGCAGTGCGCGCTCGGGGCAGAGTCTGGGCTTGCTTCACACCCTGCGCAGACTCCGCACCCTACTGAAGAGTCCACCAGTTCCTTGGATGCGCCCGCTCAACCAGTCTGGCGCGTGCCGCTTCTCGCTGGCGCAGCAGCCGCGTGTGGTTGCGTAGCTATTGCGCTAATCAACCCGACAGATACGGGGGTCACGGTCTGCTGGTCTCGTGCAGTCTTCGGAGTTGACTGCCCACTCTGCGGAGGATTGCGGGCCACGAACGATCTAGTGCGCGGGCGGTTCTATGAAGCAGCCGATAACAACGTGTTAGTAGCAATCGCCCTACCGATTGTGGCTCTGGTCTGGGTGGTGTGGGTAGCAATGGCCATAGCTGGTCGGCCCTTTCGAATCGCAAGACCGCCGACCTGGGTGATTGGGGTGCTGGCAGTTCTCGTGGCTTCGTTTACTGTACTGAGAAACACCGGTGGCCCGGCCTGGGTGGACTGGCTTGCCTCCGGAAGCTACCGCTAACCCTGCGCATCTTGCGTGGTCAGCGAGTAGCCGAAGTATCAATCGGCCCAGTATCAATCGGCCCAGTATCAATCGGCCCAGTATCAATCGGCCCAGTATCAATCGGCCCAGTATCAATCGGCCCAGTATCAATCGGCCCAGTACCCCCAACTTCTGGCGCCGGTAAAGCTCGGTTTGCGTCGATAACCGGCGCCAAAGCGGTGGCCGTGGGTGAATCGATGGTGGTGGTGGGTGAAGTCGTGGTGGGGGTTGCTGAATCGGAGAGCGTAGCGATGTTGGTTCCGGTTCCCTTGATCATGGCTGTTAGCTGTGCTGTCTCGGCTGGAAAGACCATGAAACCTGTACCCGACACGCTGGTTTGATCTCCAATTTGTTGTGCCGTACCCAGTACCGCAGACCACTTGACCAGCCCTGTAGCCGAGTCCTCTACCCCCACGATGCTGAGCGCTGCCCCGCCAGCCGTGACCAACATTCCGACAGCGACTCGGCCCGCATGGCCATCGGCGTAGGTCACCAATGCCACTGCAACCTGAGCGCGTCCCTCGGTATTGGAATACTCAAAGAATGCATCGCTAGTGAGGCATCCATCTACAACTTCCCATGACCCGCCAGGAAGCGATGCAGCCGAAACAGAGGCGCTCACGCTTCCAGCACAGGTTTGTGACGCCACGACAGGGGCAAACCCGAGTTCTCCTCCTAGCAAAACTGCAGCCGCAACGACCAAGCCGGCTCCAGAGAACCGAAGGCTTTTCTTATTGCGGGTTAATGGCATTGCTCCTGCTCTCGATGAAGATTCACTGGCGCGATGCAGTGCTGTCACATTCTATTCTGCCCCGGGAAAAACACTTCTGTAAGAGGAGAAGTACCCAGCAGCCAGCCATTCGTACAGATGCTGTGAATGCTGACAGCAATCAGGTGACGCCAAACGCAGGCTGTCACCGCGCAACCCAGCCGGCAGTGGGGCAGCCGGCAGCGCGATGTTCCGGCCTAATCCAAGCGGCGTAGACGCTTGCGATAGCGCTCAGCCCGCTTTACGTATGACTCAATCCCAAGATCAAAGTGACCCGGAAGTACTGCGTTTTCTCTCACCACTGCAGGCACCCCGAGCGCCATGGCAAACGCTGGCACCACCTGATTATTCCGCACGAATGCCCCTCCGCCCACTACCGCGCTAATACCGATCTGAGCGTTGTGTAACACAATCGAACCAGATCCGATCAACGCCTTATCTTCAACAATGCATCCCTCAAGATGAGCGAGATGCCCTATGGTGACCTCGTTTCCAACAGTGGTCGGGAACACCGCCGTGGTATGCAGTACCGCACCATCTTGAACTGAGCAACGCTCACCAACGAAGATAAATCCATCGTCGCCTCGCAACACAGCGCAGGGCCACACCGAAGTGTGAGCGCCAATAACCACGTTGCCGATCACTACAGCATCTGGATGGATATATGCATCGGGGTGTATCTCTGGTACTTGGTCGCCTAGCGCATAGATAGCCATGGAAACTGAAGTTAGACCAGATCCGTAGCGAGCGGATCGTGACGGCCATAGCTGCCACGGAAGAACAGCAAAGGACCAATATCGCCACGGTGCACATCGAGATACTGAACTCGACCTAGCACGATGACATGGTCACCAGCTTCCACTACAGAATGCAGTTTGCAGTCCAGATGCGCTATGCCGCCGACGATTAACGGTGACCCCGTCACTGGAGCAGGCACCCAAGTGTCTCCGACAAACTTGTCCTCAACCTTTGATGCAAATCGACCCGAAGTGTCTTGCTGATTCTCCGACAGCACCGTGATGCCAAAGGCACCAGTAATTTCGATTCGCGCCCAAGAACTCGAGGTTTTTGCTACACAGAAGCCAATCAGCGGCGGATCAAGCGAGACAGAGAAAAACGAGCCAATGGCCAAGCCAATTGGCGCTGCCCCCTCAATCGCTGCAACAACGGTAACACCGGTCGGGTAATGTCCCATGACCGAGCGAAACAGGTCCGGGTCAATCTCTACCTCTGCGTCACTACTAGAGAAATTGGAGTCCTCAGACATCCTGGCCTTCCTGTTTCACGCCCTAACTGGCTTTGCCGAGATTACCGGAGCGACGCTGGCTCGAAGGACAGCGTGAGTCCTTCGGCTGCGGCTAGTACCTCTTGCAAGCCTGAGGCTGCATCAAGCTGCTGCGCAAATAAAAGCAGTTCGTCAACACGATCATCACAATGTGACGGGTCATGATGAAACAGCGCAAGCCGCTTTACCCCAGCTTGTCGCGCAACCTCGACGGCGTACTCAACCGTGCAATGCCCCCAATCCGACCGCAGCAAAAATTCATCAGCATCGAACTGCGCATCGTGAATCAATAGATCTGCATCTGCGCACAAAGCAAGCACCTCGGCGGTTACCTCATAGGAGTCGGCCGCAGGTTGTTGATGATCACTGATGTAAACAATGACCACACCTTGGCTCTCTATGCGGTAGCCAACAGTTGGACCTCGGTGAGGAACAGAGGCGACAGTTACTGTGGCCGCGCCAATGTTGAGCACATCGTTTTCGACCTCGGTGAATCGAAACTCGCCGGCGAGTTCTTCGATACCGACTGGAAAATACGGTGGCTGGATAAAGGTCTTGACTGCCTCACTGAGCGACCCAAGTTCTTGGCGTGGCCCATACACATCAAGGAGCGCTCCGTCATGAAGCATGGGGGCGAAAAAGGGAATTCCCTGAACATGATCCCAATGAAGGTGGCTCACCAGAGCCGTGCCTCGAAAGGGCGGATCGCACGGAATGGTCAAGCCATAAAAGCGAAGCCCGGTTCCGAGGTCTAGCAGAATCGGGTCTTCACCCGGCGACTCAACAACCACGCATGAGGTGTTTCCCCCATAACGCCGATTGGTATCGCAGGCACAGGGGGTTGAACCCCGGACCCCATAAAAAGTTACGTTCAACACGGAGCTATCACTCACTGCTCAAAATGTAGTGACCCATGAGACTCCTGAAGCATTCCCGCTGACAAAGAAAGTAAAGGTTCCGTGGGAGTTTTCCCAACGGCAACCAACCACTCGGCTCAATCAAGAACCGACCTAGAAAAAGAAAGGATAGGTGAAGTTATGCCTTCCCGACACTGCACTGTGACAAGAGTCTCTAATGAAATGCACATAGACACCATCGCAACTTTGCTGACTTACTAAGGTTTCTTTATGACGTCACCCACAGAGTCCGCCGTTAGCGAAACAAGGCCCAAAGCGACAACATCCAACCAAGCTGCACTCACCGCTGCTCGCTCAAAGGCTCAAGAACTTGGATTAGATCTTCTCACTGTGACCTTGCCAAGTAGCGACCTAGAAGTTGCGTACCTGTCTATAGGCTCAGGTCCGTTGGCTCTGTGCCTACACGGCTACCCAGACTCGGCTTGGACTTGGCGCCACCTTCTGCCGGCACTTGCAGAAGCTGGGTATTGCGCAGTTGCGCCTTTTAGTCGTGGCTACTCCCCAACTGCTTTAGCTACTGACAACAACTATCAATCTGGCGTATTAGGAGTGGATGCAAACGAGTTGCATCAGGCGCTCAGCGCAGATAGTCAGGCAGTAATCATTGGTCACGACTGGGGAGCCATGGGTGCCTATAGCGCTGCAGTTCTCGAGCCTGATCGTTGGCGCCGGGTAGTAGCTGCTGCGGTTCCCCCTGGGCCAGTTATGGCCCAGGCCTTCTTCAACTATGACCAGCTTCGCATGAGCTGGTACATGTTCTTTCAACTCAATCCGCTTTCCGAGATGATGATTCCAATGAATGAGTTCGAGTTCATTACTCGGCTCTGGCAGGACTGGTCACCGGGCTATGACTGCACCGAAGATGTTGCGCACTTTGCCGCATGTATGCCGACCCCAGAAAACCTTGCGGCCGCCCTTGGCTATTACCGCAAGACATTGCAATCAGAGTTACAGGACCCCGAGCTAGCTCATGCCCAAGCTGCTGTCTTTGAGATACCAACTCAGCCGCTGCTATATCTGCATGGAATGGCCGATGGGTGCATGGAACCAGCACTACCTGCAACCACAGGCGACTACTTAACGGTTCCGGGAAGCCGTGCAGTCATGGTTGACAATGCGGGGCACTTCTTGCAGCTTGAGCAGCCAGCCGAAGTGAACGCACAGATCTTGAGCTTTCTAGCTGAATAGTAACAACTCAGCTTTCGCGCGTTGCCGACAGAATCTGTGCAAGACCAGAGCTAAACCTGCTGACGTCCTCTGCAGTGGTGTCATAGCTGCAGACCCACCGAACTAACTGCTTATCGGCCTCCCAAACATAAAAAGGTGACCACGCAATCAGTGGCTCAATTGACTGTGCCGGCAGGGTGGCAAACACCGCGTTGACCTGCGGCCAAGCCAGGAGCTCAATGCCAGGAATCTTTGCTACTTGTTGAGCAAGCAACTGCGCCATGTTGTTTGCGTGTTGCGCATTGTTCAACCAGAGTTCATCTGTCAGTAACGCCGAAAACTGCGCTGCGATATAACGCATTTTTGAAGGCAGTTGGGCCGACTGCTTGCGAACAAAGCGAGCATGCTCAGCTAACTGCGGCTGAAGAAAGACTACGGCCTCACCAAACATCATCCCGTTCTTGGTACCTCCAAAGGTGAGCACATCAACTCCCGTTTCGGCGAGCAGTGCTGCAGTTGAACACCCCGCAGCAGCAACTGCATTTGCAATCCTGGCCCCGTCCACATGCAAGAGCAGTCCTGATCGGTGACAAGTATCTGCAAGGTCTGCAATCTCACTCTCTGAGTAGAGCGTGCCGAGTTCAGTGGACTGCGTAATAGACACCACTCGTGGCTGAACATGATGCTCATCGCCAAGGTTGCCGAGTTGTTCAAGGACCTGCACCGGCTGCAGCTTGCCTGCTCGCCCTGGCACATCAATCAATTTGCAGCCAATAAAGCGTTCCGGCGCACCGCACTCGTCTAAGGCAATGTGCGCTGAGTCAGTACAAATAACTGCCTGCCAAGGCTGCAACAAGCACTGCAGGCCCAGCAGGTTTGCTCCGGTTCCTCCAAAGGTAAATGCGATGTCAAGGTTCTGCTCAAAAAGTTCCTCGAACTGAGTAACGACTCGATGGGTCCACGCGTCTTGACCATAAGCCAGGGCATGGCCGATGTTGGCTCGCAACATGGCATCCATCACCTGCGGATGCACGCCCGAAGCGTTGTCGCTAGCAAACAGTCGCTCGGGTGCAACGGGCAACACAAACTGAGAGCCGTTCGCAGGGCCAACATTCATGAGGGGGAATCAACATTCATGAAATAGACCGTAGCTAATCTTCGAGCAGTAGTGCAGGGTGCCCCAACTCCTCGAGTCGATGCACAACACTGTGAGGGAATGGACACTGCTGAGAAAACTCAAAAGTGGATGACGCGATCAATTATTGTTGTTTCGCTACTCACCTTGTTAGGACTTGGACTGCTGTGGCCTCGCGGAGAAGCGCCCGAGCTTGGTGCTCAGCCTTCGGAGTTTGTTGATGCCACGGTCACAAAGGCCGTTCGCACTACATGTGATGCCGTTGAGGCAAATGCCTTAGCCGGTTGCCAAGAAGTGTCGGTCAGGATTACATCGGGCAGGAACGCTGCTGATACCGGAGTGTTCGTGATTCGAGATACTGACTTTCGGATCCCGCAAATGAAGGGTGGAGAGCAGGTTGTGCTCCTTGATGTAGCTACGAGTCCGCCGCCTTACCGCTACTCGTTCTCTGACTATCAGCGCAGCACGCCGATGTGGTGGCTGCTGATTCTGTTTATAGCAGCCGTAGTTTTTGTTGGTCGATGGCAGGGTATGCGTGCTCTGATTGGTCTAGGTGCAAGCGGACTTATTTTAGTTGCTTTCATCGTTCCATCACTGCTGCGCAATCAGTCGGCGGTCTTAGTAGCTCTAGTCGGCACGGTTGCGATTGCCTATGTTGCGCTTTATCTGGCTCATGGGGTGAACACGGCCACCACGGTTGCACTTGCGGGCACCCTGCTGAGCCTGGTGTTAATTGTTGGGCTTGCCATATTTGCTGCCGAGATCATCAACTTGTCAGGCCTGGCCAATGAGGACGCACAAGTGCTTCGAATCACAGCATCGGCGCTCGATCTACGTGGCCTATTAGTAGCGGGAATTGTGGTTGGCGCGCTCGGTGTGCTCGACGATGTAACGGTGACCCAAGTGTCAACGGTATCTGCGCTTCTACGAGCCAACCCAGCAATGAACCGAGTGGATCTCTACAGAGAAGCAATTACCGTTGGTCGCGATCACGTAGCCTCGACAGTAAACACTTTGGTGCTTGCCTATGCCGGTGCTGCTCTTCCGCTAGTGCTGCTCTTTAGCCAAGGAAACAAATCACTGGGCCGCATCCTGAGCAGCGAGATTGTGGCAATGGAAATTGTGCGGATGTTGGTGGGCTCAATCGGCCTAGTCATTTCTGTACCAATTACTACGGCTCTAGCTGCGGCCGTACTCACTGGCCGTGAGCAGATTCACGGCGGCCATGACCACACCGGGCACAGCAGCAGCAGACACAACAGGGAGGGTGGCAGCGAGCAAACAGTTGCCGAAACAAAGGAAGTGCGCCAAGTTGCCGAGGAGCCAAAAGACGCTGCTAGCTGGGATGACTTTGGTCCTCAGGATCACCCGATCTGAGCAGCCAGCCGACTTGAGCAGCTAGACGAGCATGGTTGCGATGAGCACAAAGTGGCAAGACCCAGCCGCAATAGTCATTGAGTGCCAGACCTCGTGATAACCAAACTTGTTCGGGCTTGGGTCAGGGCGATGCTTACCTAGTACGATTGCGCCCAGGGTATAGAGCACACCGCCAGCCGCTAACAGCACAAGTTGCAGCAGGCTCAGGTTCATGACGAGCACCGGCAATGTTAACAACGCGGCCCACCCCATGACGATGTACAGCCAAGATCCGCTCGGCCCGTCATCTAGCCCCAACCGAATCATCTTCATGGAGATCCCCACAACGGCGGCCACCCAGATCAGCACCAGCATGGGGATTCCCCAAATCCTGGGAAGCACCAACAAACAAATCGGGGTGTAGGTGCCTGCAATCAAGACGTAGATCATTGAGTGGTCTGCCCTGCGGAACCACAGCACCGAGGTGGCAGAGCGGGCAAGGCGGTGATAGCTAGCGCTAGTTGCGTAGAGCCCAGCGAGGCTGGCCCAGTAAACAACCACACCCACCCTGGCTGCTGTGGTTTGGGCCAAGCTCAACAGATAAATACCCGCTGGTATGACTGCTACAAAAGCAGCGGCGTGTAACCAGCCGCGCCACAGCGGCCGAGGGCCATAGGCGTCAACCTGCGCATTGGCGCCGCTTGCACAGTCAGAACTCGTGGCGCTGCTAGAACTTGCCCTGCTAGCGGTCTTTTCAACCACCAGTTCTGGGAACTCGCTCGAATCTGTTGCCGCGCCCGCCATTGTCACAGGATACCGGGAACCCAGACGCGACACTGCCCGCCTACTGATTCACATCGAAGCAGGCGGGCAGTATCAAGAATTATTACTTAGCTCAGAATTTTTGCTTTCTGACTTGCAAACTCATCATCACTGAGCTTGCCGCCGTCGTGCAGTGCCGCCAACTTGGTGAGTTGCTCAGCTGAGGATTCGCCAACGCCAGCAGTCTCTTTGACATAGGCAGAGAATTGCTCTTGTGACGCCTTGGCTGAAGCAGCTTGATGCTCTTGCATTTTGTGGCCACGAGCGAGCAGATACACCAGCACGCCTAGGAATGGAACCACAACAATAAAGATCAGCCAAAGCGCCTTAGCAAAGCCACTCATATCGTGGCTGCGGAAGACATCAACAAGCACGGTGATGGCAATCCAAATCCACAGGAAAAACAAGAAGAACCACATCATGGTTATAACAACTGAAAGTAGCGGGTAGTCGTATGCAAGCAAAGGGGCCTCCGATAGTGCTTCGCAGCAGGTGCCGCAAGAGCAGTTGCACCACTGTGTTAGCAGCACAACTGCAATAATATACTACTTATGTTAGGTCAACTAGCGGACCGAGCCGAAAGCGAACAGCCCAGTGCTCGCACCCTGCACGAAGAGAGATCATGACCCCACACTGCTGCAGCCCATCGTCTGAGGATCGAGCACAAAATGAAGGTGCAACCACACATGGCGCTGAAGGTGGCGCTACTAGCGTGCCCACCGGACCAATTGGGCAAATCGCTCCCAGCACCACAGTTCCGATTCCTCAACAAATGCTTGTCTCAATGCCGGCCGCAAGCTTTGAGATGGGTTCAGACGAGTCGACCTATCCAGCAGATGGTGAAGGGCCAATCAGGCAGGTCTGGTTGAGTGCATTTGAGATCTCTCCGACTGCAGTAACCAATGCCGAGTTTGGTGAATTTGTTTCTTCGACCGGATGGGTCAGCGAGTCTGAGCGGGAGGGTTCCTCGTTTGTGTTTGGCGGCCTGCTTCCCGATGACTTTCCACCGACTCAAGGAGTTGCCGCCGCCCCTTGGTGGCGACTCGTCGAGGGTGCCAACTGGCGCCATCCCGAGGGGCCACAATCTGAGCTGACTGAGCGTCAAAATCACCCCGTGGTGCAAGTAACTTGGGAGGATGCAATCGCGTATTGCCAGTGGGCCGGCGCCCGACTGCCCACAGAAGCCGAATGGGAGTGCGCTGCACGGGGCGGGTTAAAGAACAAGCGTTACCCCTGGGGAGATGAACGAGAACCCGAAGGGGAGCATCGCATGAACGTATTCCAGGGGGAGTTCCCAGCGATAAACACAGCCGCTGATGGCTACTCTGGCACGGCACCGGTAGATGCGTACAAGCCGAATGACTACGGAATGTTTAATACCTGCGGCAACGTCTGGGAGTGGTGCGCCGATTTCTTTGATCCAAATTTTCACCTCACCGCAACTTCTCAAGACCCCTCCGGCCCACCCACTGGCACCCATCGGGTTATGCGCGGCGGCTCGTATTTATGCCATGAGTCCTACTGCTGGCGATACCGCGTTTCTGCCCGGAGTGCGAACACTGCTCAGTCAAGCGCAGGCAACATTGGATTTCGTGTGGCCCGTTCCACCGGCCACTAAACCGCTCAGATTCAGCTTCAGTAAGTCTCGTTCAGTCTGCAGCGACGACCTAGGCTGACAGCAATGGGAATTTTGAACCGCTCGAAAGACGACAACGGCACACACAAGTTTCAGATGTACGAAAAGCTCATGAGCTTTGGTGACGACTCTTGGATCGAGAATGAAGACGGAGACAAGGTATATAAATCTGACGGTAAGGCCCTGCGTATGCGCAAGACCTTCATCTTGGAAGATGACTCCGGGAATAACTTGGCAGAGATCAAAGAGAGGGTGCTGACAGTGAGAGACAAGATGTCTCTCAAGTTCCCTGACGGCCGCTCTGCAACGGTTCACAAAAAGCTCATCGGCTTTCGCGATCGCTACAAGGTAGAGATGGATGGCGGCGAGGACCTTCATGCCCACGGCAATATCGCCGATCACGAGTACGAGATTGAAAAAGCTGGCGACACAATCGCAACCATCTCAAAGAAGTGGTTCAAGGTGCGAGATACCTACGGCATTGAGATCCTTGATGGAGAAGATGACGTACTTCTACTTGCCGTCACGATCTGCATTGACGCACTCTCGGACGATTAGTTCAACACGCTTCTAGCGAAGCACCAATACCCAATCTTTGCCGCCTAGTTCAAGCTCAGTTGCTTTTGCAGGGTTAATCACACCAGCGCCTGTGCTGCCAATTCGATAGCCCAGCGCAGTTTGATTTTGTGCAGACGCTGCAGCAACCACATGTGCGAAAGTCTTAAGAGACTCCGCACCAAATGCAACAGCGGGGCGCAGTTCCACAACGCAACCAGAAGGGTCGAAGAGGTCTCGAAAGACCATGTCAAGCTCGTGGCGCTCAGACAGTTGTGCAATGAGCAAACTCGTCAATTCGACGCTGACAATAAAATCGTCGGCACCAGTAGCCACAGCTAGCGGGATATGGCGTTGCTCAAGAAGTTCAGCAACAATTCTTACGTGGCCTAACTGGTATTTTTCTACAAGGTGGTTAAAAGCCATCAGTGTCAACAGAGTTCGTGCATCTGCATCACTGGTCGGGATGTGGTCTCGATAGCCCAACAGAATCACTTCATCAAAACTACGACGGCCGGCATACGCCGTGACCTCCTCTGGGCCACCACTAAATGCAGCAACTTCAATCTGCACATTGTTCACCAAGATCGATGGCTTGATGGCGTCAATATCAACCTGCTCAGGATCGGCAATTATTTCTATCACCGTATCCGACGTAAGGAACTCATCGAGTTCTGCTAACACACGCGGACCCAAGACACTCCAACCCACAACAAGAATTCGAGTCGGCAAACTTGCTTCAGCAACTGCGGTTACTTGGGGGATTTCTGGACTTTCCCGGAAGCTGCCGCAGAGGAAAGTGGAGTCATCTGAGGCAATCCCGATCAGCTCGTCTCCGTCTTCGAGAACAGTGCCAGCAGCAGGGTTCAGCTCGACAACTCCCTCGGCGGTCAGCCGGCCCATGAGAGCGCTGGTCTCGAAAGCGAGCTGAGCCTGAGCAAAGGTATGACCTGTCAATTTTGGGAATCTTTCGAAGTAGACCTCGTCCCCATCAAAGTCCAACAACTGTCGAAATACAGAGCTGAGCCCGCGTTGCCGACAGGCTTGAGCAGTTAATTCCGCCACGACCTGATCTGAGTTGACAGTTACCACTCGCGGTCCAAAGAGTGCGCGAATCGAGCCATCGGTAGATTCTGAACTGGTCTCTACAACAATGTGAGCATTCTCGAAGAGCGGATCAAGGGAGCGGACTGCAAGTAGAGTTTTGATCACCGTAGCGTCGGTCTCTCCAACAATGATGATTGATTTAGCTCCAGTCACATTGACTAATTCAAGATCGGCTGGCAGGTCACTATGGCCTCTTCGACAAACAAGCCGGGTAGTCAGAAAATCATCTATCTGATCTCTGAGACTGTCCTCGATAACTGACTTGTCTTCACTGGCCAAAACAACGACAACTCCTCTGCGCAGACTCTCATTTGCCAGCACCAGCTCACTGACAATCACGGGCACTCGACTCGACCAGCCCAAAATCAGCGTGTGGTCGCTCTCCAAAACTCTGCTCCGACCCTTTCTCATGCCCTCAACCCGCTGATCTACAGAGTTGGCAATCAATCCGATCAAACTGCCAGCTAGAAAAATACCTGCCAAGGTAATCGACAATCCCAAGAGCCTGGTGGGCCAGCTGCTGTCTCCTGCAAAGGTGCCAGCGTCAACTACGCGAAGCATGGATTGCCAGAAGGCTTCACCAAAGCCCAACCGCGCCCCGCCATTCACTCCGGCTAACCCAAGAATGGTCATGAGTAGCGCCGTCACCAAAATCACCAGCAGGGTAAGTAATCCAAGCCAACCAATCACCACAGAAGGCCCACGCGTTAGCGCAGTGTCGAACAGATAGCGCAGCTTTGCGCCAACCCCTGCCGACGAACCTGAGTCCCGGGCAGAAACAGAAGAGCCCGCGGTACCAGAGCCCGCTGTTCCAGAGCCCACTGAAGCGCGAGCTCGGCGGTTGACCGCTTTACCTTGCCGCTGCATGGCTGTCGCAGAAGATTTGGGGGTTTGATCGCGTGGTGTCACGAGGCTCCTTCATGAGTCACGCAAACAAAAAGATGCAGCCTGTACTGAAAAATGTATCCTCAGATTTTAGAAAACGCCGCTACTCATCGAGAATTCTCCGATAGTAACCACCGTTGCCCCCTCAGTCAGCAACCCAGTTTCCGTGAAAACCAAACGGTACTCGTCGCGGTAGGTGAACACGAGCAACCTGGGTCATCTCTTGGGCGTCAAGTATCACCAGAGCTGACTCGGTTGAGTTCTGATCACTCACAATGTTGAGCAACCACCCGGCATCTTCTTCACTGCGCTCAGGGGCGGGAGCGAAGACGGCTTCTCCGCACACTAAGTTCTCTCCGTAGATATGGGTTACTGAGGTTCCATCTTGCAGGTCATGCCGTGTGACACCGTCAAAAACAACTTGGTCCTCGTCCCAACTCTTAGTATGAGCCAAGTACCCATACCTAGCCTTCAGACCAGCAAAGCAATTATTGATTCTAGGGAAATCGGCAGCGCGCTCGTCCAAGATCTCTTCAGAGATTGTTCCCGCTGATGGGTTTATGCGCCAGCGATGCAGAGATGCGTGTACCGCGTCACCCACGGTGTCATCTCCAAAGCTGATGTTCAGGCGATCAGACCTGCACCCGTCGACCACTACCGAGTCTCCATCGTCATAAGCGTTCAGAAAGTGGAACACATAAAACGGGTCAATCTCTATCCACCGCACACCTAAATCCAATGCCTGGCGATCCAATACTCCAATTCGAGCGCCATTGTCGGGCAGCCACTCAATCGCTGATCCACCATTCAACATCGCATCAAGATCAAACACTGCTGGCAGGTCAAAGAACACGACGTGGCGGCGAGATACGGCAAAATCGTGCATCATCACCGGGCTAGGCAGGCTGATATCTACGCTACGTATTAGCGCACCCGATGCATCGGCTTGATGAAACCGCAGGTAGGGCGGGAATGGGCTGTAGCCAAAGAACAACAGTTCTCCGGTTTCAGGATCTTCTTTGGGGTGAGCGGTCATTGGCCCAATCAGTGCACCCTCATAATCCCATTCACCAATAGTTTCTAGATCTTTACTCATCTCAATCGGCTTGCCCGCCTCCATCAGCGCAAGCAGCTTATTGCCGTGCCAGACAATGTTTGTGTTGGCGGTGTTCTTCATCATGCCTGCCTCGTCAAGAAGCTCTTCTGGCGGCATCCGAAACTCGGAGAGCCCTCCGAACAATGCCTCTCCCATTCGCCGCTCAATCAGCAAGCCCTTCGACTCAACAAATCGGTTGTGATAGCTCGCTCGGCCACCCTCGAGTCGTACTGAGTGCACCATCCCGTCACCATCAAACACGTGATACCTCGTAATCGGATCAAACTGCGGGTTTGCGCCGTTGCGAAAGTAGTTGCCTGATAGAGCAGCAGGAATGCTGCCCGTGACTTGAAGGTCTTGCGCGTCGAGCTCATTTCTGACTGGCTCATACTGGCCGCTCAAATATCGGTTCACACTTGCAGGAGATTCGATTGACATAGCGGCAAATCTACTCACAAGCACTACTGCCTGTAAACAGTGTTTACCTAACCACAATTTTGCTGGCCGCGGTTCAATCTGCAAGCGGTGAGACTTGGCCAGCAATAACCGTATTAATCACCGAGTCCATCAGGGCCACCGAAGCTTCGTCATCTGCAGCGAATCCAAGCAGCAACACCTCGGCAACACCATGGATTGCTGCCCACATCGTCATGCTCGCCGCTTCTGGGTCGGTGCTAGCAATCTGCCCCGCCGCGATAGCTTGAGCGGTCGCTGCCGCAGCTGCTTCAAACGCACGAGTCGAAGCCGGAAATGCATCAACTCCCGGAACGGGGGTTGGCGGGTAACGAAACATCAGGTGAAACAGCGCGGGCGAGGCCAAGGCATGCAAAACGTAAGCTCTACTCAAGGCTCGGATACGTTCTAGCGGATCGCGTTCGTCAATGGCATCAAAACGTTCAACTAGTAGCTCAAAGTGCTCGGTCGCAACTGCTGCCAACAGGTCATTTTTATCGGTGACGTACGCATAGAGCGCTGGCGCAGTTACTCCGAGTTGGCGCGCAAGGCCTCTGAACGAGAGCTGACCAATCCCCTCGGACTCCAACTGTTGTCGGGCAGTTTCAATTAATAATTCCCGAGTAAGTGGTGCTCGCATCTCTACAGCTTGCCTCATTCAAATGTTTAGTTTTGCAGAATCGTTTGCATAGGGATTCGATCAGAGATAAACACCGTTTATCTAATTGTTTCGGAGGGCCAGATGCCACTGCCAAAAATGCTGTTCAACAAGTCCACGCCAACAGACCACAACCTGAGTCTTATAAGCGGTGTGTGGCCAGAGGGAATGACTGGGGAACTAATTTTAAGTGCTCCGCACCCCGACACCTTTGATAACCCGCATCCCTTTTTTGGCGATGGCATGACCTATCGGCTTTCGCTGGAATCAGGCACGCATGGGGCACCCGAAGAGGGCTTCGCTTGGCGGCAACGACTCATTGATTCGCCCTCAGCTCGTCTCCGGGCGCTTAAGCCCAAGGTGTTTCGAGCAACGCATATCGGAGTTCAGTCTCCATTTGGAATGAGCAACGCTGCCAACACCGCACCTTTACCCTGGGGAGACCGCCTGTTTACCACTTGGGATGTTGGGCGACCCGTAGAGATTGACCCTGTCACACTTGGATTTCTTGGTGAAGTCGGCCATCGCTCGGAATGGAAGGACTTTGAGGTCTTTGAACAGCCACTGCTGCCGCTAGTGATGACCACTGCACACCCAGTAGTTGACCCCGACCGTAACGTGCTTTGGACAGTCAACATGTTTTGGGGTGAGCTGCATGTGGTTCGCTGGGATGGACAGAACCCACTTCAGATGTGGCCCATTAGCGGTGGGCTGATTCCACAATCAGTTCACACCATCACCCAGACTCGCGACTGGCTGATCATTGGCGACTGTGCGTTCAAAGTTGAACCTCAGGTGCTGACTGGTGGCGACCGACTCGAGCCGGCAAACGCGTCTGGGCCTGTCTATCTGATTCGTAAGGACGCTCTCGAAGCCGTGCCGGCCGGAACCCCAGTAGAGGCGAAGGTGTTTGAGATTGCACCCGAAATAAACCACTACTACGCCATGTACGAGGACTCTGCGGGCATTCAAGTGTTGTTTGAACACACACAGAATGCCGACCTTGCGATGACCCAAGGACCAGGCGATATTGACGCCCTAGGTCGTCCAGTTGATCCAGCGTTGTGCGGGCTCTTTGGCTTTCCCATGAGCCCTGACCGCAACACGCTTATTGAGTTCAACCCAGAGACTGGCAAGGTGCGTGAACGGGCCGAACAACGCGACCCCTCGTTGTTATGGAGCAGGCAGCTGAATGCAATGGATTGGTCAACCGAGGGTCGCTCAAACCCGACAGTCCATCATCAGGTTCATTTAGGCTGGCGTCCTGAGGCAGTAACGCAAAAGATGCTTGCCTTGTACGCAGACCGAATTGACCGCTCTGAATGGCCAGCAGAGGAAACTCCCCCGCTGCTGACCACTACGTCGATGCCAGATCTTGAGCTGATGACGCATCACGAGTTTGCGATGGATGACATGCCGTCTTCACCGATCTTTGTTCCTCGTGACCCTGGCTCGGTTCCCGGAAGTAGCCGCTACGCTGGTGCAAACCCAGGCGGCCACGACGGCTACGTAGTGGTTCCGGTGCTCAACGATAAGGGGTTTCGAGTCGAGGTCTTTGATGCTGCTGCTGTTGGCGCAGGCCCGATTGCCACCCTTGGCGGACCTGCCAGCGCCCGAGGTGTTGCGGCTGAACCTGCCGAGGCTGGCTCGGTTGCAGGTAGCTCTGGTGTGGCAGTTCCATTCATTTTACATTCGGCTTGGATGCCACGAGTGGTTGCCTCAGAGGATCGACCCCGCGTGAAGTTTTCTGATGAGCTTGGGCGAGTTGACGAACTTCCAGAAGAACTAGCCGCCGCTGCGCGTCAAGTGGCCCGAGAGATTGACGAGGGAATCCCGATGCAAGCCTCAACGGTTCACTAACCCTCGTTTTGTCATGCGTGGGACCCCCGATAGGGGGTCCCACGCATGACAAAACGAGTGTGTCTGTCGGGGGGGGGGGGGGGGGGGGGGGGGGGGGGGGTGGGTTTAGTCGCCGAAATATCCGGCTTCGACTAGGTCCGCTCTTGCCGCAAGCTCAGCAGACTTGCCTGACACAGCCTCTTTTCCGCGACGCAACAAGTACGCCCGATCGGATACTGCTAGCGCTAAGTGCACATGTTGCTCAACGATAAGCACGCCTGCACCAGTGGTCTGAGCAATAGTGCGAAGAACCGGTAGCAACTGTTCTACCAATATCGGAGCAAGGCCCAGACTTAACTCATCGACCATCAGCAATTTCGGCTGGCTCATCAACCCTCTGCCAATTGCCAGCATCTGTTGCTGACCACCAGACAACAAACCAGCGGGCTGATCCAAAAGCCCAACTAACGCTGGGAAGTACTCCAGCACCTGGCTCAGAACCTCTGCTTCGCCTAGCGAGTTTGCATCTCCTTTGGTGGTCTTGCGCTTAGCACCTAGACGCAGGTTCTCTCGAACCGTGAGATCAAAGAACAAAGCCCTGCCCTCTGGGACGTGGGCAATTCCAGCCCGAGCCCGAGTAACTACTTTTCGCGAACTAGAGGATCGCCGTGCAAGACCAACTCTGCTGCGACTCAGAGCCGCTAGGTCGTTGCCAAGTAGTTCGACCTTGCCACCGATTAGCGGAATTAACCCTGAGATACTCAGCAATGTGGTGGTTTTACCAACGCCATTTGCGCCGAGCAGCGCAACGACTTCGCCGGCTGCAACACTAAGATCTAGGCCCTTGACTGCAGCCACCCCTTGGTAACCCGCTATCAGCCCGGTGCAACGCAGAATTGGAGTCTGAGCGTCAAGTGGTTGAGGTGTGCTCATGAACCTGGCTCCAGCGCCTCGCCGAGGTCCACGTCCACACCCAAATCCCGATCCCGATCCCGGGCTTGTGAATCGGCAATCTTGCCAGCCGGACTGTCAGTAGTAGTCGTTCCAGCAGCCAAGCCTTCCTGCCCTAAGTATGCAGAAATCACTAGCGGATTCGAACGAATCTGTTCTGGCGTTCCGCTCGCGATGATTGTTCCAAAGTCCAGAACATGCACCTGATCGCATACTCCTAGAACCAAGCTCATATCATGATCAACTAACAAAACACTCACACCAAGTTCTGGTAGCAGCTTGAGCAACTTGGCAAGTTCCGCCGTCTCGGTTGGGTCAAGTCCAGCGGCAGGCTCGTCGAGCAAAAGTAAACGAGGCTCTGCCACTAGCGCACGCCCAACTGCAACTAGGTGTCGCTGCCCGTTCGACAAGTTCTCTGTGCGTTCTTCAGCAAATTGCTCAAGACCAAGCATCTCTAGCGTCTGATCGACTACTGCGTCGACCTTTCGTTTTGGCCATAATGCATCAGTCAGAGTGCTTACCCAAGATGGGGTAGCTGCCGAAACCCGAAGGTTGTCTCGCACCGTGAGGTCGTCAAAGAGTTCAAGGGACTGAAAGGTGCGCGCAAAGCCAAGGCGCACCCGCGCCTGAGGTGAACAGCGATCAATCGAGCGCTCCAAAAAACGAACATGAGTAAAGGCTGTATTGCGATTGGCAGATGCAGTAAATCCACTGAGAGCATCAATGCAGGTGGTCTTACCGGCACCGTTGGGCCCAATCAGTCCAACGATATTACCCTCGGCCACGTCAAAGCTGACAGATTTCAGAGCCAACACTCCCCCGTACCTCACACTCAAATCGCGAACCTGCAAAATCGGTTCACTCATGAACATTCCCCACTGAGCTCGCAGGGTGATTTTGCAATGTGTTGCGCGCAATTCTTTGTAGCCGCAAAGCGCCGTTTCTAACAGCGCCTGTAATTCCGTCGGGAGCAAAGATTGCCATAACGATCAGACCTAGGCCGCTCAGAGCAAACACATAGGTTCCTGCTTGGCCACCTGTGCCGCCATTTGCCAGCAGCGTCAAAAGGCCAGCCTGAGCTAATAACCCGGCCACCAAGGCTCCGCCGATACTTGCGATACCGCCAAGGTACGTCAGCGCCAAGGCCACCAAAGCACCAATCACCATAAATGAATTTGTAGACAGCGTCGAAGTGGAATATGCCAGCAGCACGCCCGTTAGCCCAGCAATACATGAAGAGACCGCAAAGGCACCAATCTTTGACCTGCCAACATTGATCCCTGCTGCGGCAGCCGCCCGCTCATTGGAGCGAACAGCTAGCCAACGCAGCCCAGTGCGATTTCGGCGAAGGTTTGCAACCATCAAGCAACTCAGGGTGAGAACACCTAGAACAAAAAATCCAAAGATTGGCCGAAAGTTTGCGTCACCACGAGCAGAAATTCCAAAGTCCACTCCAAACAGAATCGGCCTAGGTGCAGACCTTCCAGCTACACCCCCAGAAAATGCTCGACTCGATAAGACCAGCTGTTCAAGGGCAACAGCCATGGCCAAGGTTGCGATCGCCAAACTCATGCCCCGGACGCGTGCCGCTGGAAGAGCCACAATCACCCCCACCGCTGTGGCAACAATCGTTGCGGCCAGCACAGCTAGCAAAAAGGGAAGTCCATCATTGGCAAGGTTGATCACAGTGAACCCCGCCACACCAGCAAAAGCGAGTTGAGCTAACGAGATCTGCCCGACGTAGCCAGTGATCACCACCACAGACAAGGCCAGCAACGCGCTCACCATGGTCACAATAAGCGCTTGACGATAGGCGGCATCAAAGCTCAATAAGCCAACAGAGGCCAGCCCAACTAGGGCGATAGTCCACAGCGTTACATGTCTTGGAGTTGGAGATGCGGAGAGTCTTTTGTCAACTAAATACGCCCGATCTGGAAGCAAATCTCCACGCCACATCAGAGCAATCAAAACAATAATCACGGGCACTGCTTGCTGTATGCCAGTTCGAGGGATCCAGTCTGGAATCCACGAGGTGCTCGGCCTGACCGTGTAGCCAAGGATCAGCGATTGCATCATGCCAATTCCCAGTCCGGCACAGGCTGCAACGGTGAAGGAACTCAGCCCTCCTAGCAGCGCTGCGGCAAGCGCAGGCAATACCAGCAAACTGGTTGTAATCGGGTCAAGCCCCGAGATTGGTTCAATCAAAATGACTGCAATTCCTGCAATCACGGTGGCGACCATAGAGTTGACCAAGCCAATGCGATCGGGCGAAATGCCAATCAACATCGCCCCCTTCTGACTTCCCGCTGCTGCCCTTGTTTGCATTCCGAATTTTGTGTAGCGAAAGAGCGCGGCTAGTCCCGCAGTAGCAAGAATCACAAACAGAACTAGCAGCAGCCGGTTTGCCGTCACTGCAGTGCCCAAGAAGCGAACCGGGTGCTCGGGAAGCACATGCATGCGAACAACCGTAGCGGCGCTTCCTGCTCGAAAGTTCAGCCTCACAACCTCTTGCAGATACAACATCAGTCCGAGCGAGGCAACAACGCTAGCTAACGCTGGGGCTCTTCGCAGCGGACGAAATACCAGCCAATAGGTAGCTGCACCTAATACCGCCGACAGCAGTACTGCCATCAAAATCGCTGCCGACAAAGTGGGTGTAGCAAGCAGGTGGATTCTTGAGGGAATGCCGATCACGGGAAGGATTAGGTCGCCGTTATCTCGAAACTCAAAGTACGCAAATGCGATGTACATACCCATCGCAGCAAAGGCAAAGTTAATTACTCCAGTCGCGCGATTTGTTAACACAAGTCCGAGCGCAAGCGCTGCAACGACAGCTCCTCCGCCAAGGCCGGCCAAGATGTAGCCCAGATACTCGCCAATCACCAGGGTTGCTCAACCCATCCCGTAGATCTTGCCGACATCGACCCAAGTACCGATCTGGTTGAGTTGCCTATCAGTCATGCTGCCCAGCATCTGCTGTGGAGCACACACAGCGGGCAGCCCTTTGAACTGTTTGCCGTTACAGGTATAAGGGTGACCCATAAAGCTCGAAGCATCGGCTTTGCCGCGAAACGCTTTAGTCACGCTGCCTGCATTAATACCATCTGCTCCAAGCTCGCTCAGAACCACATAGAGGTTCATGAATGCTCTAAAGGTCACACTCGCTGCGCCAATCGCATCAAGACCCTTGCCGTATTGAGCAATCACAGCGTTATACAGATTGGAGTCTGCATCTGGAGTTGTGCGGCTGATTGGCCCCTCGACGTTAAAGATCGACCCTTCAGAATCCTCTGCTGAGACTCCCGCAATAATCTTTGGAGCAGCGCAGGCTCCGGTATAAAAAGTCTGCGCCGTGATGCCTGCGGTAGCAATCCCCTCGAAGGCCGAGGTGCAACCAGTATCTGCTGTGAGAAGGATGACTGCATCGGGGTTGCCGGCAGCGGCTGCTTGAATAGCCGAGCTCAGATCTGTTTCAAGGATTGGGTAGGGCACCATCTGTATTTGCGTGACGCCCAACTTTTCTAATGTCTGTTTTCCGTAGTTCGCACCATCGGCTATCGAACCGAAGTCTCCGTACAGAATAGCCACTGACTTTGCTTTCAGGTCGGTTGCTGCATAGGCGGCAAATGCAACCATGGCCCCCCAAGAACCCCCACTAAACTGAAAGGAGTTGGGAGAGGTCATGGACTGGGTGCTGACTGGAATTCCGCCGACGAAGGGAATGTCATTGTCTGCCAGCAGGTCGATTCCGTTGCCGAATACGTCAATCCCACCCAGAACTACTGGAACTGATTCAGCTACAAACTGCTGAGCACAACTTGTTGAGCCCTCGGCAGAAAACTTGGTGTTGCACACTTCGAGTTGCAGCGGGCGACCATCAACCCCGCCGAGCTGGTTGTTAATGAAGTCCATGGCCGCTTGAACGCTTTGGCTGAGTTCAGGAAACGATCCCACCGGGGTGTTCTCTTGATTGATCATGCCGATCACCAACGTCTCACCCGTTGCTTTGGTTTCCTGAGTTGGCACCTGCGCAGAAATCGAAGATGCTGCAGCGCAGGCAATCAAGTCTGGGCTATTACACAAATCAGTCAGAACTGCTGTGGTTTCTGAGTTCTCATTCCCACTTCCGTTTGAGCTGCGATCCTCGCTACATGCAGTCAATGCAAGGATTGAAACACACAGAACCGCAGCGAAGGCAAAGCGCAGGTTTTTGCCGGACTGATTCATATTCCCCCAAGGTCTCACGAGCCATAAACACCGTTTACCAATGCAGGAAGTTACCTTGAATGCCAACGAGTTACAACCCTCTTTAGGCAGTTCTTTGAGCCGTTTGGGCAGGTCGTTGAGCTTTAGCTGAGTTCTTTAGCTAAATCTTGATCTTCTTCTGACGCTTCAACACCATCGACACCATCGGAATCACCAGAATCACCAGAATCACCAGAATCATCACTCTGAGTAGAGTCCTTTGATACCGGTGCAGCGCTGCTAGCTAGCAACTGAGCTAGGGCTATCGGTATCAGCGTGAGCACAGCGATCAACAGCACCACCTTGCCCGTCGGGCGAGACCAAAGCACCAGTAGCAGTACCGCAGCACCAAGAATCACAGCGCGCAGTGCTAATAGGTGTGCAGCAACCCAGTTTGGCACTGGGCCAAGGTCAACATTGTTACCAATGCCTACACCACCCCTACCAAGCACTCGGCTCCACACGTTGCGAATCCACGTGGCTACTGAGGATGGCCCAGCCACCCAAGCAGCTAGCAGTAGCACTACCCCGGTTGCGAACAGAGTGCGGAAGGCCTGCAGCACATACCTCGTCAGCGTCTCAAAAACTGTGGTGGCTGCCGCGATGTTTACTCCCTTGGGCAGATTAGCTAAGTAGGCAGACCGAGCCAATGAAAGTGCAACCAGAGTCAGCGTCATCGAGACAACGACGCCCACACCGACCCTCAACACACCCTTGCGTCGCTCTGGCGCTGCAAAGATTGCCCCGATAAAGCAACCAAGGGCAAGAATCACCATCACCCAAGTCAGACTATTGAGCAACTTAATGAGACTCTGCAATGAGGCCAGTTGAGGCGAGTCGATAAGCGTGAACTTGATGTCTATTTTTTCGGCAGGAATCTTTGAACTTAAGTCAAGACCAAACTTCTTGTCGACGTCCTTAAGGATCTGCTCAACCAGTGGCCCGAGCGAAATGACAACCTTTCCGTTCTCTGTGTCGACAACCTTGCCTTGCTTGCCAGTGAGCAGGGCCACAAGTGCGTCATGACCGCTGCGGTTGGCTGTGAGCCAGAAGGAATCGAATTGCTTTGACTTCAGCGCCCTAGCCGTGACCGTCGTGATCACACCATCCGCTCCCGCAGAAATCGGGGCAGCGAGGATCTTTAAATTATCTGGCAGCTTTTCTTTAACTACTGCTTCGACGTCGATTTCATTCTCGATGGAAGTACTAATCCGCGTAGTCAGGGCATCAATCACCGCAGGGTCACTCGATAAAGGCGCAACTGTTTCTACATAACGGTCAGTATCGAGCACCTGGTTTCGAGTCCAAACAGTTAATGCGGCCAGGGGCAGAAGCAAAGCGCCAAGCACTACGAGTGAGACTGACAAGATGCCCCGACTGCGCCGCGACTTTTTCTTGGAAGCATCCGCATTTACTTGGTCTATCTGGTTATGCAAGCGCACGTTCTCTGCGCGTAAGCGATCGATCTCATGTTCCACATCATCTTTGGTAGGTGTGGCAGCCTGTTCGGGGGCTGAGCCAGGGGCACCTTCTGTGTTAGTAGTACTGGCCTCGCTAGCAGCACTGTCATTTTCACTCACAGGCAAGTCTCCTCAGTCGTTGGCAGCCCAAGCTTGCACATGGTTCACTTCGTACTCTAGTCAAGTCTAGAATCGACCTCACTGCGCCGCTTTACTCACCTCAGCTCAAGCGACCTCGACCACCGCTGCGGCAAATTGGGCGTTATACAGTCGGGAGTATGCCCCACCTGCAAGCAAGAGTTGCTCATGGTTCCCTTGTTCAACAATCTGGCCTGCCTCCATCACCAAGATGGTGTCAGCATCACGGATAGTTGAAAGGCGATGAGCAATCACAAAACTGGTTCGATTCGACCGCAGAGCGGCCATCGCATTCTGGATCAGCACCTCGGTTCTAGTGTCTACCGAACTTGTGGCCTCATCCAAAATTAATATCGCCGGGTCAGCAAGGAAAGCTCTGGCAATAGTCATCAATTGCTTCTCTCCAGCGCTGATGCTGCCGCCCTCATCATCAACCAAGCTGTCATACCCCTGGGGCAGAGAACGGACAAAACGATCGACGTAAGTAGCCCGAGCGGCCTGCAAGATCTGCTCTTCAGAGGCACCTAAGTTGCCGTAGGCAATGTTTTCTCGAATGGTTCCGCCGAACATCCAGGTGTCTTGAAGCACCATGCCTATTTGTGAGCGCAACTCGGCCCGTGGCATCTGCGAAATATCTCGCCCATCTAGGCGAATGACTCCTTGGTTCAGCTCATAAAAGCGCATGATCAGGTTGACCAAGGTGGTCTTGCCAGCACCCGTCGGGCCAACAATTGCAATCGTCTGCCCCGGTTCAGCAACTAGCGACAGGTTTTGAATCAGCGGAGATTCTTCTAAATACGAAAAGCTGACTTGGTCGAACTCGACGCGACCGGAGGTAACAGAGGCATGTGCTGATGTGGCTACTAGAGCAGCCGGAGTTTCGCCAGCCGGTTCTTGGCCGGGGAAATCAACCTCGGCTTGTTGCTCGGTCGCATCAAGCAACTGAAACACGCGCTCCGCCGAGGCCACACCAGATTGAAAGACATTGGCCATTGAGGCCAACTGGGTGAGCGGCTGAGTGAACTGCCGGGAGTACTGAATGAACGCCTGGATCCCGCCAATAGTCATTGCTCCAGAGGTGACTTGCAAACCACCGACTACGGCAATGACCACGTAGTTCAGATTGCCAAAAAACATCATTGCCGGCTGAATGATTCCCGAGATGAACTGAGCGCCGAAACTGGCCTCAAAGAGTTGCTCGTTCTTTTGTTGGAATGACTTCTCAACATCTGCTGTTCGACCAAATACCTTGACCAACGCATGCCCCGTAAAGGCCTCTTCAACCTGCGCGTTGAGCGCACCAGTATGAGCCCATTGCGCTACGAATCTGGTCTTTGATTTTCCGGCAATTAGCTTGACGGTGTAGAGCGAGGCAGGAACAGTGATGAGTGCAACCACGGCCAAAAGCGGCGAGATTGTAAACATCATGATCACGACCCCCACAATGGTGAGCACCGAGGTCAGCATCTGACTGAGCGTCTGCTGCATGCTCTGCGCCACGTTGTCGATGTCGTTCGTGACTCGACTGAGCAGGTCGCCTCGCGGCTGACTATCTACGTAGCCGAGTGGCAACCGATGCAGCTTGTCTTCAACTTCACTTCGTAGATGCTGCATGGTGCGCTGCACCACCCCTGCCAAGACATAGGCCTGCCCATAGGCCATCAGCGCAGAGACCACATACAGAATCAGGACTCCGCCCAGCAGGCGATGCAGTTTGTAATAATCGATTCCGCTACCGCCCATCACCCCATCCACGATGATGTTCGTTGCGCCACCAAGCAGCTTGGGGCCAATAACAGAGAGCGTCACGCTGCCAAGGGCGAGCAGCAACACAACAACCATCCCGCTGCGCTGCGGCTTGAGCTGAGACAGTAAACGGCTTGTTGAGTTTTTAAAATCCTTCGGCTTCTCTGCTGGCATACCTGCGTTAGTAAAGCGATTATTGACGGATCTGCTATCGGATGCCGGGGGGCGAAACAACTCAAGTTGATCCTCCGCTGGCAACTCTTGCTCAACCTGTAAAATTCGCTCAGCAGCTAGCTCAGCCCCACCGATATCTGCAGCCAACGAGTCAGTAGTTGGTGGCCGAGTCGAGTCTTCCCCCGTGGTTCGATCATCAGTCATGCCGCATCCTCATTGGTCATCTGAGAGGCAAGAATCTGAGCGTAGGTCGGGCACTCCAACATCAGGTGCTCATGAGTACCCAGTCCAACTTGCTGGCCATCGTCGAGCACCAAAATCTGATCAGCACTAGCAATGGTTGACACCCGTTGCGCAACCACAACCATCACAGAATCTTGAGTCACTGGAGCAAGTGAGGCTCGCAGCCTTGCATCAGTTGCAAGGTCGAGGGCCGAGAAAGAGTCATCGAAAAGAAACACTTTCGGCTTACGAACTAGCGCCCGAGCAATAGCAAGCCGTTGGCGCTGCCCGCCCGAGACATTTGTGCCGCCCTGGGTAATTACAGAGTTCAGGCCATCGGGCATTTGCTCGACGAATGAGCGAGCCTGCGCAATCTCGAGGGCCTGGAGAAGTTCGGAATCGGTTGCCTCTGGGTCGGCATGACGAAGGTTGCTCGCGACGGTACCCGAGAACATGTAGGGCTTCTGTGGAACCAGGCCAACCTGTGACCAGAGCAATTCCGGATCAAGTTCTGCAACGTTTACCCCACCCACAAGTACTGACCCAGAGGTTGCATCAAACAACCTTGGGATCAGGTTAATGAGCGTTGTCTTACCTGAGCCGGTGCTACCAATAATTGCAGTTGTGGTTCCTGCTGCTGCAGAAAATGAGATGCCACTCAGTACTGGCAGTTCTGCACCGGGATAACAAAAACCAACGTTGCGGAACTCTAATGAGGCCTTCGATGCCAGCTTTCTAATTGGAGTCACCGGGGCGACCACGGTTGAGTCAGTATCGAGTACTTCTTGAATTCGATCTGCGCAAACAGCCGCTCGTGGTGCCATCACAGCTACAAATGTGGCCATCATGACCGACATCAGAATCTGCACTAGATAACTCAGAAAAGCTATCAGGGCGCCAATCTGCATCTGCCCCGAACCGATGCGATCTGCTCCAAGCCAGATTGCGGCCACGCTCGAGGTATTGAGCACAAACAGCACAGCAGGAAACAGGAACGCCATGAGGCGTCCAGCGCGCAAGGAGGTATTAGTTAGATCTTGATTTGCTAGCCCAAACCGTTCGGCCTCATAGGGTTCACGCACAAAAGCCCGCACTACCCGCATGCCGGTGATCTGCTCTCGGAGCACCTGATTTACCCTGTCTATTCGTACCTGCATCACCGCAAACTGGGGAACCAAGCGAACAACTACTAAGCCCACGCTGATGACCAACGCTGGCACGCTCACTAACAGCAAAAGTGACAGCGGGCCATCCTCTCTCACTGCCATAATTGTTCCGCCCACGATGGTGATTGGAGCAGTCACTAGCAGCGTGCACGACATGAGTACCAACATCTGCACCTGTTGCACATCGTTTGTAATTCGAGTGATGAGCGAAGGCGCACCGAATCGCGCTACTTCCTGAGTTGAAAAACCTGTGACCTGATGAAATAGCCCTTCTCGAACGTCACGGCCAAACCCCATTGCGGCAGAGGATGCGAAGTAGATCGCACCAATCGCGAAAGCAACCTGCACACAGGTGAGCAAAAGCATGACTCCGCCAGCCTTCAAGATGTACCCGGTGTCGCCTAGCAGAATCCCGTTATCGATAATTTTTGCATTCAGCGCTGGCAGGGCTAGGGCAGCGGCAGTCTGAACCGATTGCAAGACCAAGACTGCAAGTAGTGGCCGTTTGTAGCGAACTAGAAAGCTTCGAAGTAAACGAATTAGCATAGAGAAGCAGTATCTTCGCGCCGGTACTGCTCAAGCAATTCGCTCTCCTGATTGTGCTTCGGGAATTTGAAGTACACCAAGATAAAGCCCAGCGCAATGGCAATACTCCCAGCTAAAAACGCCCAATTCTGGCCTTGGCTAAACGAGGTTTTTGCCGCAGTTGTAATCTGAGAGGCGTACTGCGGGTACTGCTCAGCCACTGCCTCGGCGCTCGAAAATGATTTCTGTAACTCAGCCTGAACTTGCTCACTGACCTGCTGCTGACTTGATGTCTCTGCTGCAGTTATGTCTGCAGCAAAAGCCGATGCATAGCCAAGAGTGAGCACGGCCCCAAGGATGGACTGCATGATTGCACCACCCAAATCTCGTTGCAGGTCTGCAGTTCCAGAAGCCATACCGGCGCGGTCTAAAGGCACCGACCCCGTAAGCGTGCTAGAGGCTGGGGTGCCAGCAAGAGCTACGCCTGCACCGACTAGCGCATAGGCCAGTCCAATATGCCAATAAGCACTGTTCTCATTCCACAGCAGCAGCATGGTTAAAAAGCTGAGCAGACAAAATCCATAGCCAAGCAGCAGCGTGAACCGTGAACCGTGGCGAGTAATCAGCTTGGCCGAAAGCGGTGCCACTATGACCATGGCAACTGCTGCGGGTAAAATCGCCGCTCCAGAGGCCAAGGTTGAGTACCCAAGTACGTTCTGCAGAAATTGCTGACCAATGAACATTGCGCCCATCAGGGAGCCGAAAACCACGATTCCTGCCACTGCTGCAACCCAGAAGGTTTGCCGGCCAGCTATGTGAAGATCAAACAGTGGCACTTCGGCTCGTCGCTGACGTATCACAAAGGTGATTCCTGCTGCTACGGCCAACACTGCTAGCCCAATAGCCAATGCAGCGGCATTTGGCACGGCGGCAAAGTTGATGGCAAGGACTAGCGCTCCAACCATGAGGATAGACAGCATTCCGCCCAAATTGTCCACTGGGTCGACACCCTCGTTTACATGGGCCGGAACAAACTTGATTGCCAATACCAGAGCAACTGCTGCAAGAGGCAAGGCCACTAGAAATACAGATCCCCAGAAGTAGTACTGCAGCAAGAACCCTGCAAGCAGCGGCCCGAGCGCCGAGACCGCTCCGCCAACACCCGACCACAACGCAATTGCCTTGGTACGCGCCGGACCCGACCACAACGCCGTGATGAGCGCGAGCGTGGTGGGAAAGGCCATTCCAGCCGAAAGTCCACCCAGCAACCGCGCGAAAACCAGCACCTCAATGCTCGGTGCAGCTGCGGCAGCCATGCAGGCAGGAATAGACAATCCGGTGCCAAGTAGCAGCATCAGCTTCCGGCCATAACGATCGCCAAGGGCTCCTAAATAAATCACCGAGGCCGCTAATCCCAGCGAGTATCCAATCGCTACCAAATTGAGTTGCGTCTGCGAAGCCGTGAAAGCCTTGCCAATATCTGGCAAGGCAACGTTAGCAACAGCCAGGTTTAGGTTGGCCACCGCTGCCACCAAAACAAGCGAAACAAGGACCCACGTAGACGATTGCGGAACAGTAGAAGCTTCTGTTATGGGTGCCTCGCCCTGTGTAGCACTCGCATTATTCATGGTTGGTATCAACTCTCTGCGGGTGCACGACCTGCTCCGGCCTCGGGAGCTTAACGAACTCCTCGGGTGGTATCGGGCTGGCCAAGGATTACCTCTGCACGTCATTCACGCCAAAGCCAACCACCATAGAGAATTTGCAATAACAACGAAGTTGCTGTTCACAGAAGCAGCGCTGCACGGACGGGTCGGAGAAGTTTGTAGTTTAAGCCCCAATAGTTAATGCCCTAGTAAGTTAGGACTCGGTACTATAAGTCCAGCTGCTTTAGGCATTTCAGAGTTCAGGCAGCAGCGACCAACAAACGAGGAACAGCAATGTCCAATCTATGGGGTCAGTTCAGCCAATTAACATCAATTCAAGAGCAACGATTGCCAGTTATGGTGCGCGGCGAAGGTTGCTACGTTTTTGATCAGAACGACAAGCGGTATCTGGACGGGCTTTCTGGATTGTTCACTGTCCAGGTTGGACACGGCCGCAAAGAACTAGCCGAAGCTGCCGCCAAACAAGCAGAGAAACTTGCATACTTTCCCATCTGGTCATATGGAACTGAGCCAGCGTTAGAGTTGGCCTCCGAGCTAGCAGCGCTTGCCCCTGGCGACCTGAACCGAGTGTTCTTTACCACCGGTGGTAGCGAGGCGGTGGAGTCGGCATGGAAGCTTGCACGGCAATATTTTGCCCAAATCGGGCAGCCCTCTCGCAGCAAAATTATCTCCCGCTATCTCTCGTATCACGGCTCCACGATGGGCGCACTGTCTATAACTGGCCTACCGGCAATCAAGAACGTGTTTGAGCCGCTCGTCCCGGGCGCTGTCAAGGTTCGCAACACCAACAGCTTTAGAGACCCAGACGCGGAAGATCTTGAAGCATTTGGGTTGCGTTGTGCGCAAGACATTGCGACTCGAATTGAGATGGAAGGTCCATCGACAGTCGCAGCAGTGATTCTGGAACCCGTTCAAAACACCGGAGGCGCTCTTGTTCCACCGCCAGGGTATTTTGCTCGAGTTCGAGAAATCTGCGATCACTATGGGGTCTTGCTCATCTCAGACGAAGTGATCTGCGCCTTTGGTCGACTCGGCCACTGGTTTGGATCGGAGCGCTACGAGTATCAACCAGACATAATCACCTTTGCTAAAGGCGTCACCTCGGGGTACTCCCCGCTGGGCGGGATGATGATCAGCGAAGCACTCGCAGAGCCGTTCCTTGGAGAAGACGACATGTTTCTGCACGGCCTGACCTTTGCCGGCCACCCTGTTTCTGCGGCCGTTGCGCTAGCCAATATTGAACTCATCAAACGGGAGCAGTTACTGCAAAATGTGCTGGACAACGAGTCCAGCCTGACTGCGCATTTGCGGCGCCTTGAAGACCTTCCAATCGTGGGCGATGTTCGCGGCGAGGGCTACTTGCAGGTCGTAGAACTAGTGAGAGACCCGGTAACTCTCGAGACGTTTTCGCCTGAGGAATGCAAATCGCTGCTGAAAGGGTTGATCTCTCATCGCCTATTCGAAGAGGGTCTGATGTGCAGAACTGATGACCGAGCGGAACCCCTGATTGTTTTGTCGCCGCCACTCATTGCTGGAGAAACCCAATTTGCCGAGATCGAATCGGTGCTTCGCACAGTACTGAGCGAAGCTTGGGTAGCGCTGCAGTCTGGCTCTGCCTAAGCGCTCTTTCGTGCCTAAGCGCTTCGATGCGCCTAAGCACCTCTACTTCAGGGCGGCTGCGGGTCTGATAAGGCCTGATCATCGCCTGAAGCTTGCGAGTCAGGAAGGGCAGATTTGGTGACGGGGTCATAGGTTTGAAGCAGGCGTTTAAGCTGCGCCTCAATTGAATCAAGTCGCCCATGCAGTCGGGCAAGATCAGTCGGCAGAACTGTTGGGCGAATCGCAAGATCTTCGGGCTCGAGGGTGGTTGAGCTTTCATGCCTTGGATTGTCATCCGCCTGCTGAGTAAAGCTCCAAGAAACCTGAGCAGTGATAACCGCGAGCGTCAGAATGCCGGCACCCATAACGCACCCAGCTGCAATTTGTCCTGCTGGAGTAACTGGGTAGAGGTCGCCGTAGCCAACCGTTGTGACTGTAACGATTGCCCACCAAGCAGCGTCACCAAGGGTGGTGATGTTGCCCCCCGGGGCCTGCCGCTCGTAGAAGTACACGATGAGAGCCCCGTTGACGAGCAACAAAAAGTCTGCGGCTAGAAACTTGGAAAGGTGCCCGCGCCGGAACAGCGAGGTGACAAGGCGCAGGCTAAACAGCACCCGGATTGGCGGCAAGATAACGGCAAGCAAACCAATCGGGTGCGCCCACACATACGTCCAAGGCTGCGGGGCCAAGCGGGCCCGGCGAAACATATCGATAGCAAATACCAGTGAGACCAAAAGCTTGGTCAAAACTGCGACCATAAATGCAGTGGTTCCCGACCCAAAGCTGCGGAACGGAATGACCACAACCCATAAGGTGAGTAAGGCAATAAGGTCAAGAGTCGACTCGGTCCGCCGGATATAGGCCTCGAGCTCGTCAGTTGTGTTCTGCTCTAGGCGAAGGTGCGGTTTACTCACCTGTCCATGTTCCTTCGCTAGCGGACTGCTGCGGTGGACCCTTTGTCAGCTTATTCAGCGCTGACCCTAGGAGAACTGCATTCGACTCACAAGTAGCTATGTCTCTGCAGCCAGCGAAGAGCAATCCAGCCCCAAATTGGTGGCAAATAGAAAGTAGCTAAACGAAATAGCAATGCAGTGCCAGCGGCTGTAGTGGTATCGATCCCAGCAGCGATCAGTCCAGTCATAAGTGCAGCTTCCATCACTCCGATTCCGCCAGGCACAGGCATTAAGCCGCCAAAGAGCGCGGCCGCCACATAGACCACTAGCAGCGTGGCCAAGTTGAGACTGCCGCCAAAAGCTCGCAAGCAGATACCGAGTGTGATTGCAAAGAGCAACTGATTGCCCAAGTTGCCGCCAAAGATTTGAAGCAGGTTTGACAGCGAACGAAGTGACCGAAGGGTTTGTTTCGCCCCGCCCAGCGTGGGCCTGACACGAGCCAGAATACGGTTGCGAATTGCTGGCAGTGCGGCAGAAACTACAGCTAGGAGCACAAACACCACTCCGGCAAACATCAGCAGCAAGGTCAGCTCATCAGAGCCGCCTAGCGTGGGGGTCTTCCAACTCAGGTCTACGCGTCCTAGGCCAAAAACTAGGGTGAGTATAAGTAAGAAGACCTGCACCAAAAACCCGGTGAAGCTATCGATAGCCGCTATCGATACTGCTGAAGCTGCCGAGATTCCCTGTCGCTGAAAGAAGCGAATATCTAGTGCAAGCCGACCGGCCGTAGATGGTACTGCAAGTGCCATAAAGCCAATCGAGAGCTGAAGTAGGGCAACAGGGCCATATGCAATGGGGCGGGGGCAGGCCCCACGCGTCGCAACGGCTTGAGTGAAGAATGGGGTTTGGCCCACTACCACTGCTAGTAGCGCCACACCGAGAGAAGCAGCCTTGAGCACCTGCACAAGCTCTGGGATGCTCACGTCTCCTAGGCTCACAATGAGCGCACCTGCTACGAGCAATAACAGCGCAAGCATCACCACTGATTGCAGTGAAACTCGCCGCAGTTTCGCAATCTCGGGAACCTCAACTCCAACTACAGCAGCTAGGGCTGATCGCACTGCCTCAATACCGATATCAGAGTCTTTAAGGTCCGCTCGCAGCGACCGCCCAAGGGCCGGCAGTTGCAAGTAAGCCAACATGTCTTGGATATCTTCAGTGGCAAGTTGTTCTCCGGCAATCACCGCTGATCGTTCGATTCCAACCAGCAGTGATGTGATGACCATGACCTGCGCTAGGTCAGTCAGTTCCTGATCACGAGACGCAGTGTTAGTGACCTTAGAGAGGTCAGTCATGATCATCTCATGGTCCAACACAGCAAAGCTGTCTAAGTCTAATGCGCCATGGGCCAGATCATTTGTATGCATCAAGCGCACAAGCCGCCAGAGTTCTTCAGCTTGAACCTGCTCTCCCGGTTCAAGCGCCGTACCACGCTGAGCAACAGCGAGGAGTGCATCGCCCGAGTCGGTCATACCTGCAACCAACACTTTGGGGACGGCAATACCACGGCTTGCCGCCAACAGGGTTACAAAACCCTCATGTTCGATCTGCTGCTCACGAGTCATTGCCGGCCGAGCATCACCGCGATACCAAATAGCACGCCAAAGACGGCTCACTAGTTGGGTATCTCTCGCATCTCGTCCATACACCTTGATATGAACCGGACCAACCGTGGGGCTTGTTCCATCGGCCACAAACACACCGCTGCTCTGACGCGGTGCGGCAACAAGGTCATCAACATGCAACCCCAGTTGCTCAAGGGCTATGGCGACACCAGCCAGATTTGGGCCGCCCATAGACGAGCCGAGCGCCAAGTGGACTGCGGCGGCGGCAGCAATTCCGAGCAACAAACTGAGTGCGCCACCAAAGGGTGTTGAAGAAGAGAGCAATACCACCGAGAAGGCTGCGAGCAGTACTACCCAACGTCCGAAATGCCGAAACGGCAACGATAGGTGCGGCGAAACAGCAGATGAAACAGCCGCGCCGCAGGCCAGAGAGATTAGCGGAACCGAACCTGCGGAGCCACCCGAAGCAGCCTGAGAGAACGATGGCCAGACACCATTGACCTGACGAGAAAAAAGCAGCGCAAGCACAATGGCGACTAGAAGTGCTGCCGCAACATCTACAAGCACTTCTGCTCGTAGGCGCAGTACTGAGGCAACAAGAATAGTTACTAGCCATAGCACCAAGCTGGCAACGCCAATGCGCCAGATCACATCGAAGAAGCTTGGGATGGCTTCGATCAGGTTCACTAGTTGCTGTTCGAATCCAGAGGTCGGAACCGACACCTCGGCAAGGAGTGCTGCAGGCAGCAAGGTCAAGACAAGGGCGAGCAAGTCCGAAACGGACCGTACCCTTTTGGCATTGCTCACTGCTGCGAAGAAGGG